>CABEAO010000255.1_pt1 | contig 37494 bp, 36 predicted proteins | sample 3132401 | NCBI WGS metagenome assembly CABEAO01 (sample SAMEA5534343, study PRJEB31848) | metagenome | biome: tundra; feature: field; material: soil | place: USA | collected 2013-05 | depth 0.45 m
ACCCGCCTATTGAACCAAGGTGCTCAGTTCGGATCTTTGAAACTCCCCTCCAGCAGCTTGGCCTGCGCCGCCGCCAGGCGCGCGATCGGCACGCGCGGGCCGGAGCAGGACACGTAGTTGATTGCGATGCGATGGCAAAAATGAATCGAGGCGGGATCGCCGCCATGCTCGCCGCAGATGCCAACCTTCAGATCCGGCCGCGTCTGGCGGCCGCTCTCGACCGCCATTTTCATCAGTTGCCCGACTCCCTTGATGTCGAGCACTTCGAACGGGTTATCCTGCAGGATGCCGGTCTCGAGGTAGGCCGGCAGAAACTTGTTTTCCGCATCCTCGCGGCTGAACGAAAACGTAGCCTGGGTCAGATCATTGGTGCCAAAAGAGAAGAACTCCGCGTCTTGAGCCATGCGGCCCGCGCGCAGGCAGCCGCGCACCACTTCCAGCATCGAGCCGAACTTGAATTTCACGCTGATGCCGTGGGTCAGTTCCACCACCTTGTGGATGCGCTGCACCTTGCCGTGGATGCGCATGAGTTCTTCCACCGTGGCGACCTGCGGCACCATGATCTCGGGATAGATTTCGATACCTTCCCGGGCGCACAGGGCCGCGGCTTCGAGAATCGCCTGGATCTGCATCGTGTAGATTTCCGGATAGGTGATGCCCAGGCGCACGCCGCGGTGTCCCAGCATCGGGTTGACCTCGGCCAGCGCGCGTACCTTTTTCAGGACCACTTCCTTCTTGCCGATTGCGTCCTCCTCCAGATGCGATCCCTTGAAGGTTTGCAGCGCACCCATGAGCTTGTTCAGGCCGTCGGCATATTGCTGGTACAGCTTGGGATTGAGCAGCTTCAGCGTGTCCGGCAACTCCTCCAGGCCCTTGATCGTGTCGCGCAGATGGTGCAGGTGGGCGATCTCCAGCTCGAGCTGCGCCGCGGTCGGGAGGAATTCGTGCATCGGCGGATCGAGCAGGCGTATCGTCACCGGCAGCCCCTTCATCGCCTTGAAGATTCCCTTGAAATCCGAGCGCTGGATCGGCAGCAGCCGGTCGAGCGCCGCCTGGCGTTCCTCCACCGTCTCGGCCAGGATCATTTCCTGCATGATGGGCAGGCGATCGGTGCTGTTGAACATGCGCTCGGTGCGGACCAGGCCGATACCCATGGCGCCGAACTCCCGCGCGCGGATCGCGTCCTCCGGCGTGTCGGCGTTGGCCATCACCTTCAGTTCCGCCACCTCGTCCGCCCAGGCCAGCAGCGTGCCCATTTCCTCCGAAAACTCGGCTTCCACAGTCGGCACTTCGCCGGCATAGACGTGACCGGTGCCGCCGTCGATGGTAATGACGTCGCCCTCATGCAGGGTGGTATCGCCGATGACCGCGCTGCGCGCCTTGTCGTCGATCACGATCTGCTCGCAGCCGGAGACGCAGGGCTTGCCCATGCCGCGCGCGACCACCGCGGCATGGGAGGTCTTGCCGCCGCGGCTGGTAAGGATGCCCTGCGCCCGGAAAAAACCGTGGATGTCGTCCGGCTTGGTTTCCTCGCGCACCAGGATCACCTTCTCGCCTGCGTTGCCGCGCGCCTCGGCGGTGTTGGCGTCGAACACGATCTTGCCGGAGGCCGCGCCGGGCGAAGCGGGCAGGCCTTGCGCCAGGGACTTGCCGTGGAAATTCGGCGACAGCTGCGGCACCAGCAATTGTTCCAGCATCGGGGGCTCGATGCGCAGCAATGCGCGCTCCTTGGAAATCAGGCCTTCGTTGAACATTTCGACCGAGGTGCGCACCATGCCGCGGGCATTCATCTTGCCGTTGCGGGTCTGCAGGCAGTAAAGCGTGCCGCGCTCGATGGTGAATTCAAAATCCTGGACTTCGTGGTAATGCGACTCCAGCCGGTTGTGCAGCTCCACCAATTGGCGGTAAATCTCCGGCATTTCCTGTTCCATCTCGGCGATCGGCTTGGGCGTGCGAATGCCCGCGACCACGTCCTCGCCCTGGGCATTGACCAGATATTCGCCGTAGATCACGTTCTCGCCGGTGCCGGGATTGCGGGTGAAGCCCACCCCCGTGCCCGAATCGCTGCCCATGTTGCCGAACACCATGGTGCAGACGCTGACCGCGGTGCCATTGGCCATATCCTTGGTGATCTTGAACTGCTTGCGGTAGTCCACCGCGCGCTTGCCCATCCAGGAGCGAAACACCGCGCCTACCGAAATCTCGAGTTGCTCGTAAGGGTCTTGCGGAAACGGCTTGCCGGAGTGGCGCTTGACGATTTCGAGGAATTCACCGGCAAGTTCCTTCAGCTGCTCGGTGCCGAGGTCCAGGTCCAGGCGCGCGTCGTATTTGCGCTTGAGCGCCGCCATCTTGTCGTCGAAATGTTCGTCGTCGATGCCCAGCGCGATTTTGCCGAAAAGCTGGATGAAGCGGCGGTACGCGTCGTAGGCAAAGCGCGGGTTCGCGGTCTGCTTGATCAGCCCCTGCAGGGAGGCTTCGTTGAGGCCGAGATTGAGGATAGTATCCATCATCCCGGGCATGGACATCGCCGAGCCGGAGCGCACCGAAATCAGCAGCGGGTTCTTGCCGCTGCCGAATCCCTTGCCCGTCTTCTTTTCCAGCGCCGCCATATGAACCTTGACTTCCTCCATCAGACCGTCGGGCAGATGGTTGGTATCGAGATAGGCGAGGCACGCCTCGGTGGTCACGGTGAACCCCGGCGGCACATTCAGGCCGATCTGCGTCATTTCGCACAGGCCGGCGCCCTTGCCGCCTAACAGGATCTTGTTCTTGCCGTCGCCCTCTTCGAACGCGTACACGTACGTCTTGGTGTTCATAATGACGCCTCTAAAAATTAGCCAACCCTCAATTATCCACGAAAAAGACAGACAGAAGACCGATGCCGGTGCAAAAACGCCGTCTCCGCATTGCCTCCTCGAAGGGGCCGATTTGTAGTGCCAAGCGAGGGAACTGTCAAGTCTGGCGAGCGTCTTGAAAGCCGGATCGGAGAAACTCCGAATATCCGGCGGCACCCAGGGCAATACCGCATCCGGAAGCACGCCGCGGCGCCATCGCGACCGGCACAGGGCCGTCGGGCAACGCGGCGTCGTGGTTATCGCACTCGGCGCGCCGGGCGCGATGGAGGTCGGTGCGCAATCGCGCGGATGCGGATCTGCACCGCCCCTTAGTGCGACATCAGCACCGGCGCCGTCATCGATTCCAGAATGGTGCGGGTAGCGCCGCCCAGCACCCACTCCTTCAGCCGCGAATGGCCGTAACCGCCCATGACGATGAGATCGGCGTCGAGGTCCGCGGCGCGCGATAGCAACTCGTTGCCCACGTCGATCTCGGCGCCGTGGTCCGTCTTGACTTCGACGCGCACGCCGTGGCGCGCGAGATAGAGCCCGATATCGGCGCCGGCCACGGTGCCGTGTTCGCCGGCCTTCGGGTTCACCGCCATGACATGCACCGTATCGGCCAGCTGCAGCAGAGGAATCGCATCGGTGACCGCGCGCGTGGCCTCGCGGCTCGGATTCCAGGCAACGAGAATGCGCTTGCCCACCGTGGCAAAGCTGCCGACGCCGGGCAGGATCAGCACTGGCCGGCCGGCGGCGAGCATCAGCCGCTCCGGGAAATCCGCCGGTACATGCGAGCCATCCGCAGCATCCGTCTGGCCGATCACGACCAGATCGGCGTAGCGCGCGTGCAAAGTCATCGCATCGACCGGATCGTCGATGGCGGTGCGCCACTCCACGTTGCGCAGGCCCGCGGCCGACACCTGCTTGGTGAACTCGCCTTCGGTTCGCGCCATCTCGGTCGCGGCCACGAGCCGCTGGGCCTCGATGATCGCGGGACCCATCTCCGCCAGTACATAGCCGGGGGGTTCAAACGGCGCCAGCGCATGCAATCCAACCAGATGCGCATCGTGCTGACGCGCAAGGCGGATGGCGACTTCGACTCGCACCGAACAGCGTTTGCCCGGGTCGATGTGAACAAGGATCGTCTTGTAGCTCATTGGTATCCCTTCCATTTGCATGGCCGGCGCCGGGAGCGGCTCGTGCGCCAGGCATCCGCCCGTTACATGTCGCTCGGTTCACCCTCGGTTCACCGGTCAGGCCGAACGCCCGCCCGACCATGGCGCTCACCGAGCAGTTCCCGCGTCACGGCACCATGCTTGCACCATAGCGCGGAGTCTAGGCGCAAATGTTGATGAAAATCAACCCGGCGTCCGGACCGGCGCTGCCTGGCAGAGTCGCGGCCGGAAAAGAAAACGGACACTCGAATTTAGACAATCGAGTGTCCGCAAGAACCCTTTTGCCCAGAAGGATGGGAGGAAATCAGCAAAAGGGTGACTTAATGTAACGTCTGCTCCAGACCGGCAATTTGATAAAAGTCAAAGACGGTGCCGATTTTCATGAAATAAACTTTCAACCAGGCGATTTTGTGGCTTTGGGGGACTATTCACGCCCGTCGATCGCGGTTTGCCCGACAAAGCCGGGCTTTGCCCCCCGACCGCGCGCGGATGCGTGGGCAGCCGCCGAGGTGCATAATTCGAATATCGAACAAGAGAAAGGAAAGGTCCCCGATGAAATCGCGCATTCTTGCCGCGACCCTGGCAGCCGCCCTCCCGCTGCCCGGGCTCGCACAAACGCAACAGATCAAGCCGCCCATCGCAACCTACTGGCTGAACGTGGAGACCGCGGGCGGCATGGGCATGGAAATGCCACCCGGCATGGCCGGTATGATGCCGCCCGGGATGCAAGGCGGCAAACGGATGAAGCTCGACCTCGTCTCGACGCAACCGGCCCGCGGCGAACCGCGCGCAGCGCACGCCATCCCGCCCGGACTGGCTATGGGCCCCAGCCTGCCGCTGGTCACACCGCGCATCGAACGCGCGCCGGTGCGCGAGGTCGACGAGGAACGCGAATACGAACGCCCCAAGGGCAGAATGCTGATCTACTGGGGCTGCGGTGAGACGGTGCGCGCCGGCCAGCCGGTGATCATCAACTTCGCCAATATGAATTCACAGGATGCCGCACGCGCATTCCGCAGCCGCGGCATCACGCGGCCGCGCGGGCCCGCGCCCGGCCGCAACCGCACTTACGGCACCTGGCACAATGAGGAGGACTCGCGCCCGGTACCCGCAAACGGCTCGCTGCGCGGCGATCACACCGTCAGCGGCAACTACTTGCCCGAGATCCGGTTCGCGGTCGACGAGCGGTATGATTTCATGGATGCCGTCGCCTTCGACCCGATACACAAGACTTCGAGCGGCGCATACGCGGTGAGGTGGAAAGCCGTACCTACGGCGACCGGCTACTTCGCCACGGCAATGGGTCAGGGAGAAAGCGAGAACGACATGGTGACTTGGTCCTCGAGCGAAGTGCAGGAAATGGGGCAAGTGCTCATGGACTACATCCCGCCCGCCGAAGTCGAGCGCCTAATTCGCGAGAAAGTGGTAATGCCACCGCAGACCACCGAGTGCAGCGTTCCCGCCGGCGTGTTCAAGAGCGATGCTGCAATGTTGAATTTCATCGCCTACGGCAACGAGCTGAACCTAGTGCATCCGCCGCGGCCGAAGGATCCGAAGCAAGTATGGGTACAGGAGTGGGCGGTGAAACTGCGGCTCAAGTCCACCGCGATGACCATGCTCGCCGAGCGCGAAGGCGGCGGGCGCCGCGGCAGAACTTCCTCTCCCCAGCGCGGGTCGGAACCTGCCGCGCAGCCCTCGCCGCAGGCGGATACGCCGCCCCCGCAGGCTCCCACCCCCGCCGATGCGGTGGAAGAAGGGGTGAAGGTGCTGCGCGGGATCTTTGGCCGCTAGGTGCTGATTGGAAAACGACCGGATATCCCCCGAGGGGACTTCCTTCGGGGCGCCTCCCCTCATGCTCCCTTGAGTCAGGGCCAACTGCAGTAATTCTAAAACTGCCCCTACGAGCGCCGCTCCGGCAGGCTGACCGAAAGGCTCGTCTTGACCTCGATGAAGTGGGGTCCGTCTCCGGCCATGCCGCTTGCGACTGCGCTTGCCACTTCTTCGGGACGCTCAACGCGCTGCGCCTGCATGCCGAAGGCGCGCGCGAGCTGCTCGAAGTCCGGATTGAACAGATTGGTGCCGATCACCCGGCCCGGGTAATGCAGTTCCTGCTGAACGCGAATCGAGGCGTAGCTGGCGTTGTTGGCGAGGATGAACAGGATCGGAAGCTTGCGCTCGACCGCGGCAATCATCTCGTTGCCGGTCATCATGAATCCGCCGTCGCCCACCATGCAGATCACCTGCCGTCCGGGAAAACGCAGTTGCGACGCGATTGCAGCAGGCGTGCCGTAGCCCATGGTGCCGGATAGGGGCGACATGAGCCGCTGCGGCGGCACGAAGCCGAAATGCCGGTAGACCGGAGCCGCGAAAGTTCCTGCGTCGAGGCACACAATGGCGTCGGCGCTCGCCTGCTCGCGCACGGCCTTGACCACCTGCGCGAAATCGATGCCGTCCTCGGCCTTGCGTTGCGGCCAGGCGGCGTGGGCTTCGAAAATTTCCTTGAGCCGCCCGGCCCAGGCGGCGCGAGCCTGTGGCACGTCCGGCCTGCCGGCAGGGGTCAGCGCGCGCGCGAGTTCGATCGGATCGCACACCAAACCGAAATCCGGCGCGAAGTGAAGCCCCACCATGTGATCGTCGGCGTAGGCATGCACGAACGTCTGCGCCGGCCGTGGCAGGTCGGGAAAGCTATACCCCTGGCTGGTGATGTCGCCAAAGCGGGTACCCAGCGCGAGTATCAGGTCGCTTTGGCGGAAGGCGTCGATCTGGACTTTCGGATTCGCCAGCCCGAGTTCGCCCACATAGAGCGGGTGCCGGTTGGAGAACAGGTCGTGGCGCCGGAACGACAGCGCGACCGGGATCTGCCGCGCCTCGGCCAGGGCGCAGAGCGCCTCGCGTCCTCCCGGTTTTTCGAAGCTTCCGCCGGCGACGATCAAGGGCCGCTCCGCCGCCTCAACTTGGCGCAGCAATTGGCGCAGGGTCTGATCGTCCGGTTTCGTGCTCGCGTGTGCGTGCGCAATCCATCGCGGCTGCGCGACTTGTTGCTGCTGCAAGTCCTCCGGTACCACCAGCACCACCGGCCCCGGGGTGCCCGAGGTTGCAACGCGGATCGCCTTGAAGGCGGCTTCGGCAAGCTGGCGCGGGTCGGTGACTTCGAACACCCATTTCGCGATCGTGCCATACATGCGCTGATAGTCGATCTCCTGGAACGCCTCGCGGCGCAAATCCGCTCGCGGCACCTGCCCCACGATCAGGATCATGGGCACCGCGTCCTGCTGGGCGGTGTGCACCGCGATCGACACATTGGTCGCCCCCGGGCCCCGGCTGACCAGCGCAATCCCGGGCCGCCCTGTGAGTCTGCCGTCGGCCACGGCCATGAATCCCGCGCCGGACTCGTGGCGGCAGGTCACCGCGTCGATGCCGGGGAAGTCGTACAGCGCATCCAGAATGCCGAGGTAGCTTTCGCCCGGGACCAGGAACACGCGGTCGATCGCGTGAGCCTGGAACACAGATAGCAGCGCGTGAGACGAATTCATCGCTTCGGCGCACTGGTCGAGAAGCCGGCACCGGCGCAGCCCAGCTGCCGCGAATTTTTGTTTTTCATAAATGTTAATGTACCAGCTATCGCGGTAGCGCGACAACAGAGCTACCGGCTACTCGCTGCGCAACGCTTCGAGCGGGTCCAGATGCGCGGCTCGCCGCGCCGGCAGCACGCCGGCGGCCAATCCCACGGCCAGCGCGACCAATTCCGCCAGCGCCGCGTAGCTCCATGGCGTATGCACCGGCAGCGCCGGCAGCACCACGTGCAGCGCGAGCGCGGCCCCCCAGCCGAGCAGCAGTCCGGCCGTGCCGCCCAGCACCGCCAGCAGCGCCGCCTCCCCTAGAAACAACAGCAGGATGCCGCGCCGCGTGGCCCCGACGGCGCGCAGCAGGCCGATCTCGGATGTGCGTTCGGCTACGCCGATCGTGAGGATGGTGAGTATGCCGACGCCGCCGACCACCAGCGAAATGCCGCCGATCGCAGCGACCGCAAAGGTGATCGCGTCGAGCACGGTGCCGAACACGTCCAGCATCTTCTGTTGCGGGGTGACGGTGAAATCCTCCGCGCCGTGGCGCGCGATCAGGATGCGCTTGATGCCGGCCTCCACTTCGGCCAGCGGCGCGGTCGGCTCGTAGACCACGTGGATCTCCTGCAGACTCTCGCGATTGAACATCTCGAGCGCCCGCCCAACCGGTATGTAGACGGTATCGTCGAGATCGAAGCCGAGCACCTGGCCCTTTGATTGCATCACGCCGACGACGCGATAGCGCTCGCCGCCGGCACGGATACGGCTGCCCAGGGGATTGTCGCCGCCGAACAGCTCGCGCGCCACTTTGGAGCCGAGCACCACGAAAGCACGCGCGCTGCGCGGATCGTCCGGCGGCAAGAATTCGCCGCTGGCCACGCGCATCTGCAGTGCGCGCGCAAAGTCGGGACCGACGCCGTAGAGCGTGACGCGCCGGCTCTTGCCGCCATACACGACTTCGGCGTTGCCCTGCACCACCGGGTCGGACAACTGCACGTAGGGCGCGCGGCGCAACGCCAGGGCATCGTCGATGCTTAGCGGCCGCACCGTATTCACCGCGCCGAGCGACGCCCCGTGAGTCTGGACGCGTCCCGGGCTGACGCTGATGATGTTGGTGCCGAACTGGGTGAATTCCGCGATGACGAAGCGGTGCAGGCCCTCGCCGATGGAAGTGAGCAGGATGACCGCGGCGATGCCAACGGCAATGCCGAGCGCGGTAAGCGCCGTGCGCAGCCGCTGCGCCCTCAAGGAAGCGTAGGTGAAGCTGACGAAATCGGCGTAGCGCATGATCACCTGCGCGACAGCGCTTGCACCGGATCGAGCATGGCGGCGCGCCGTGCCGGCGCCAGCGTAAACAGCACCGCGGTGATCACCGCAGTCGCAGGCGCCGCCACCAGCGCCCACCACGGCGCCTGGAACGGAATCGCCGGATATACCTGGGCGACGATGCTGCGGCCCAGCTCACCGACTGCGAGGCCGGCCACGGCGCCGCCTGACGCGAGCAGCATCGCCTCGGTGAAAAACACCAGCCGAATCTGCTGCCCTGTGGCGCCGAGCGCCTTGAGCAGACCGATCTCGCGCCGCCGCTGCGTCACCGCGATCAGCATCACGTTCATGATCAGGATTCCGGCCACCGCCAGGCTGATGGCGGCGATGCTCGCCACGGTCAGGGTCAGCGCGTTCAGGATGCGGTCGAAGGTGGCGAGCACGGCGTCCTGGGTGATCACCGTGACATCGCGTTCGCCTTCATGGCGCAGGCGGATGATCTCCTCGACATCGGCCTTGGCATCCGGGATCTGCTCCCGGCTCTTGGCCTCGACCAGGACGCGGAACAGCGCCTCGGTATTGAACAGCGCTTGCGCCGCGGCCAGCGGCACGATCACGATTTCGTCGCTATTCGTTCCGAGCGACTCGCCCTGCGTCGCCATGATGCCGATCACGCGAAAGCGGCGGTCGCCGACGCGCACCCATTCCCCCAGAGCCGGGCGGGACCCGAACAACTCGCTCGCCACCTTGGCGCCGATAACGCAAACGGGCTGGCTGTGGCGCGGATCGCCTTCCGGCAGGAACCGCCCCTGCGCCATTTCCATGTGCCGGATGTCCATCAGTTCCGCCGTCGATCCGAGCACCGGCGTTTCGCGGCTGCGCGCGCCGGCGCGCACGTCGCCCGCACCGATGATCAGAGGGGCAAAGCGCCGAACCGCATGGCTGCGCTTGAGTGCGAGCGCGTCTTCGAGCGTCAAATCACGCGGCGTCTTGCCCACCAGCACTCCGGGCATGCCTCCGGCCGTTTCGCTGCGGCCGGGCAAAACGATGATCAGGTTGCTGCCAAGCGAGCCGAACTGGTTCGCTATATACAGCCGCGCCCCTTCTCCGAGCGCGGTCACCACCACCACGGCGGCAACGCCGATGCCCATGGCGAGCAGGATCAGGAGCGTGCGCGCCGGCGAGCCGCGTACCACCCGCCAGGCGAAATTGAGCAGATCGACGACACGCATGATCAGCCCTTTTCGTCGGAGACGATGGCTCCGTCAAGCATGCGCAGCCGCCGGTGCGAGCGCGCGCCGATCTCAGGATCATGGGTCACGATCACCACGGTTCCGCCGTTATGATGCACGCGCTCCAGTACGCTCAGCACTTCCTGCCCCGTATGACGGTCGAGGTTGCCGGTGGGCTCGTCGGCGAGGATCACGGTCGGTCCCATGGCCATGGCACGCGCAATTGCCACCCGCTGGCACTGGCCGCCGGAGAGCTGATCGGGACGGTGGCTGGCGCGCTCCTGCAGACCATATTCGGCGAGCAGGCGCTCGAGCCTCGGCCTTCGCTCGGCCGGATCGATGCCCGCCAGGACCATCGGCAGCTCGATGTTCTGCACCGCGGTCAGGCGCGGCACCAGGTGGAAAAACTGGAACACGAAACCGATTTTCTCGCGCCGCACCCGCGCCAGCTCGTCGTCGCTGAGATCCGTGACGTTGCCCCCGTCGAGCTCGTAGGTACCGGCATTCGGGCGGTCGAGCAGACCGACGATGTTGAGCAGCGTCGATTTGCCCGATCCGGAGGGACCCATGATGGACAGATATTCGCCGCGCGTGATCGCAAGGTTCACGGCGCGCAAGGCGTGAACCTCCTCGCCGCCCACCAGGAAAGTGCGCTCGATGCCGGTGAGACGGATCATTGCGTTTGGGCCTTGGCGGCCTCCTTCTTCTCCGCCACGGCTTTCTCCGCCACGGCGCGGGCGCCGGCCTTGACGCCCTCGCGCTCGAGCGAGGTGACAACCCTGTCGCCCCGACTCAGGTCGGCTTTCACTTCGGTGAACTCCCAGTTGGCCAGGCCCGTTTCGATCTTGCGCTCTTCCAGCACCCCACCTGCGCTGAGCACCAGCACCCGGTTGCCCGGCATCAGCGCGGGAGTCGGGATGCGGACCACGTTGTCGTGACCCGTAACGACGATTTCGATGTCCGCGCTGTAGCCAACCAGCAGATGTTTTGCCTCGCCAGGCCGGTCGAATTCGACCTCCACCTCCACCGTGCGCGCCTGCTTCTCCACCGCCAGCACATAGGGCGCGATGCGGCGCACCCTGCCGGCGAAGTGCTGTCCGCGGTAGGCATCCAGCGTGACGCGGCCAGTCATGCCGACCTTGAGCTGCGCCGCGTCCACCTCGTCGATCGGCGCGGAAACGAAGAGACAGGAGTCGTCGATCAGGTCCACCGCAGGCAGCGTCGGAATACCCGGCGGAGACGGCGTCAGGTATTCGCCCAGCTCGCCATTGACCTCGGCGACGATGCCGGCGAAGGGGGCGCGCAGCACCGTGCGGTCCGTGTCCGCGCGCGACCCCTGAATGCGCGCTTCAGCCTCCGCCACCTGGGTCCCGGCCGAATCGCAGCTTGCCTGCTTCGCCGACGCATCGGCATCGGCGCGCTCCACCGCCTCCTGCGAAACGAAGTTGCGCGCCCTCAAATCGCGCGCGCGCCGCGCATCGCGGGCCGAGGCCTTGGCCAGCTCGCACACTTCGCGCACGTGCGCCTTGGCGGTTTGCATTTGCTCGCGCGACAGCCGCTCGCGCGCGGTGAGGTCGTCGTTCCAGAGCGTGAGCAGCACCTGGCCCGGGCGCACCCTGTCGCCTTCGGTCACGTTCAGCCGCTCGATGCGCCCGCCTGTGGGCGGCGCGAGTTTGGCCCGCCGGCAGGGCATGACCGAACCCGCGCGCGTGTTCGCCACCGTGGTTTCCACGCGGCCGACGTCGGCCAGGGCGACTGCAACCGCCACCGGCTTCGGGCGCGTCAGGTACCATGCCGCCGCGGCGAGCAAGGCAACGACGATCAGCACCAGCGCGAGACGGATGGCAAGCCGGCCGGATTGCGCCCTGCGGTTCATAGATTGATTAGTGTTCATATGGCGAGAACAGCCTGCCGCTTACCACACCCGCATTTTAATCTGAACCGCTATAGCCCCGTCAAAGCGGTTCGCAACCGTTGGAATGACACTGATATTGGCGCCAAAGGTCTTGCCCTCGATAGACAGCAGCGGCAGCGGCGCAACAAACCACCCGCCGTGGCGGTAGTTCGGATAGCCATCGAATGCGCCAACGGCGATGCCAGCGCCTACATTGAAGCCTGCCAACTGCCAGTGTAGGGGGCGCCACTCGTAGGCTCCAAAGTGGGTCCGTGCGCGATTGCTGTTGATAAAGCTGCCCGCCATCAATACATGGTCATTGGCCAGCAGAACCTCGGCACCGAAGCCGATATTGTTATTGCGCAGACCTTTGCTCGAGTCGAAGTGCTGCGAGTAGATTCCAGGGTTAAGCCAGACCTGCGGCAAGGACTCCTCGGGTGTTACGCCGGCCTGCACAGTCGCGGCGAACAAAACCGAGCACACGACGAAAAGTGTGCGCCAGCGGTTTCCATATGCGTCGGCAAAGCGGCCGGCGGCCACCTCTTGAGCGATTATTGGCATGTTCAATCGTGGTCCTTCTCCCGAACACTTGAGCGGGATCTATACGTCAATTCATGGGGAATCTGCCCCCAAAAAACCGGGGCCTGCGGACACGTAGCCTACGGCGGCGGCCCGGAAATGTCGAGAGCGGGTGCACTGGCCGCCCTACCTGCGCGGCGCCTTTATCCACGCGCTCGCTCGACGCCGCGCCTCGGCGATTTGCTCCGGCGTCATTTTCCTTTCCACAATTTCACGGTTTATTCTCGCAACTTCGTCGCCATTCGCCGCGGCAAGGGTCAACCACTTGTACGCTTCGACATAGTCCTGCGCCACGCCCTGGCCGTTGTAGTACATGATGCCCAGGCTGGTTTGAGCAAGCGTATTCTCCTGCGCGCTCGCCTTTTCGTACCATGACACGGCCTGCTGGTAGTCCTGCGCCACACCCTGGCCGCGGTAATACATGACGCCCAAGTTGAATTGCGCCTCCGCGTTCCCCTGCTCTGCGGCCTTTTCATACCAGTAGCGCGCGCGCTCGTAGTCCTGCGCCACGCCCTGGCCGTTGTAGTACATCAGGCCCAGGTTGAATTGCGCGGATGCATACCCCTGGGCAGTGGCCTTTTCATACCAGGACACGGCCCGCCCGTAGTCCCGCGCCACGCCTTTGCCTTCAGTGTACATGACACCCAAGTTGAATTGCGCGGACGCATACCCCTGCGCCGCCGCCTTGCCGAACCAGAACGCTGCCTGCTTGTAGTCCTGCGCCACGCCCTGGCCTTCGGCATACATCACACCCAAGTCGAATTGCGCCGAGCCATATCCCTGCGCTGCCGCCTTCTCATACCAGGACGCCGCCTGCATGTAATCCGGCGCGACGCCTTGTCCCTTGCGGTACATGAGGCCCAGGTTGTACTGCGCCGGCGCGTGGCCCTGTGCCGCCGCAACGCGAAAGGAGTCTATGGCGCGCGCGTAATCCCCGGCCTCATGGAATCTGGAGCCATCCTCGAAGTCGCCAGCCAAGGCAGCAACGGCTGCCATCGCCAGGGCAGTTCCAATCGCTGCTAAGTCCCGCAACTTCCGCTCCTTACCGGATCTTCCCACCCGTTTATCATCAGCGCGGCGCGCAGCGGAAAGCAACCCAGTTTCAATTGAAGGTCACGCTCGACCCGGCTATAGTCGCCAAATCGAGCGGAAATCCTCACGCCACCGCCTCGCGCAGGATCACGAACTCCTCGGCTATGGTCGGGTGGATACCGATGGTAGCGTCGAACTGGCTTTCGCGGTCCTTGTTCGCGACCAAGGTCGGCCAATTGAATGCGGGCGGCGTCGCGGCTTGCGCGCACCCCGCCCCAGCCCGCGCCGATAGTGAACAGATCGTAATCGTATTGCGCCATGGCCTCGCTCCCGGAGACGGTCTTCGCCTTGCGCGTCCTCGCTGCCGCTTGCGCCGACAGCCGCGAACCCTGATCGCCGCGTCCAGGTCGACCGCGCCCGCCGCTTTCGGCTATGCATGGTAGCGTAAAAAGGGGCGTGCTTGGCAGCAGGCGGCAACGCGGTTCTGCTACCCTAGCGGATATTCAGGTCAAGGGGAACGCGTATGGATCGTCTGCAGGAACGGTTACGCATGCTTCCGCGCGAGGTGCTGACGGGCATACGGCGCGGTATTGAAAAAGAAAGCCTCCGCGTCAGGCCCGACGGCATGCTCGCGGCTACGCCGCATCCGGCCGGGCTCGGGTCGGCGCTGACGCACCCGCACATCACCACCGATTTCAGCGAATCCCAGCTCGAACTGATCACCGGCGTCCACGCCGACGTCGAACAATGCCTGGCGCAACTCACCGAGATCCACCAGATTGTCTACCGGCATATCGGCGACGAACTGCTGTGGTGCACCAGCATGCCTTGCGGATTGCCGGCCGACGACGACATTCCGCTCGGACAATACGGCAGATCCAATCTCGGCAGGGCCAAGACAGTTTACCGCAATGGCTTGGCGCATCGCTACGGCAGGCGCATGCAGACCATTTCCGGCGTGCACTACAACTTTTCCATGCCGGAATCAGCCTGGCCGATCCTGCAGCGGGCCGATGCAAGCGGCGGCCCGGCAAGCGCCTACCAGACCGACGCGTATTTCCACCTGATCCGCAACTTCAGGCGCCATTCGTGGCTGCTGCTTTATCTGTTCGGCGCGTCACCGACGGTATGCCGTTCCTTTGTCGCCGGCCGGTCGCACGGACTGCGGGAACTGAACCCCGGCACGCTGTTTCTGCCCGGGGCCACCTCATTGCGCATGGGACCGCTGGGCTATCAAAGCGACGCGCAGGCATCGCTGGCGGTAAGCTTCAACAGCCTGAGGAGCTACGCAGAATCGCTCAACGGCGCGCTGACCAAGCCCTATCCGCCGTACGAGGCCATCGGCCTGCGTGACGGCGACGACTACCGGCAACTCGCCACGACCCTGCTGCAGATCGAAAACGAGTTCTACGGCACCATCAGGCCGAAACCGCGCTTCCACTCAGGAGAGCGCCCGCTGTACGCGCTGGGCGAGCGCGGCGTCGAATACATCGAAGTGCGCTGTATGGACAACGACCCTTTCTCGCCCATCGGCATCGCCGCCGCCACGATGCGTTTTCTGGACATGTTTCTGCTTCATTGCCTGCTCAGCGACAGCCCCCCGGACACGCCGGAGGAGATCGCCGCGATCTCGCGCCGCCAGCACGATGTCGCCGAGAGAGGCCGGGACCCCGATCTGCGCCTGGAACGGCGAGGACAAGAACTCGGCCTGGCCGAATGGGGGACCGACCTGCTCGCCGAGTTCGAGCCGATCGCCGCGGCCCTGGATGATGCTCACCGCAGCAGCGCATACCGGAGCGCGCTGTCGGCCGCAGGCGCCGCCCTCGCAGATCCCGCTTCCACCCGTTCGGCCCGCATGCTTGCGGAAATGGGGCAGACCTATGACAACTCCTACGTCGCCTTCGCCCTGGCTCAGTCTCTATGTCACCGGCGCACCGTCCTCGACCTGCCTTTGGCCGCAGAAGTGGAAGCCCGCTATGCGCGCATGGCCGAGGACTCGCTCGCGGCGCAGCGAAGAATCGAGGCTGCGGACAGCGTGCCGTTCGAAACTTACCGCCAGCAATATCTTTCCCGGAATCTGCTCAGCGGCGCGCAGCTCCGGTCGCGGAACTGAGGTACTCGAAATGCGCATCTGCGCAAGCGACGGAAAGCAGTTCGCAATCTGCCGCGACAGGACGAAGCTAGCATGAGCGCGCGCGGCGGGCGGACTGTCCGACCCGGACTCACGCTCGAGCAGCGCTTTGACGCCGTGCGCGGCCGCAGTCTCGATCTGGCCGCGCCGCTGTCGGCGGAGGACTGCTGCGTGCAATCCATGCCGGACGCGAGTCCGGCCAAGTGGCACCTCGCCCACACATCATGGTTCTTCGATGTCTTCGTGCTCGAGCCCTTGGAGCGGAACTTCGAACCCTTTCGGCCGGAATTCCGCGTACTCTTCAACTCGTACTACAACGCGGTCGGGGACAAGTATCCGCGGCCACAGCGGGGGCTTCTCACCCGCCCCTCGCTCACCGAGGTGCGCGCCTATCGCGAGCATGTCGATGCGCGGGTGCGGGCCCTGCTCACCACGCACCGCACTGATTCCAGGCTGAGCGAATTGGTCGAGCTCGGCGTGCAGCACGAGCAGCAGCACCAGGAGCTGATGCTCACCGACATCAAGCATCTGCTGTCGATGAATCCCATGCGCCCTGCCTACCATGAGTCGAGCGAGCGCTTCGGCCCGGTGTTGGATCCGCTCGAGTGGATCGGCTTCGAAGGCGGCGTCGTCGCGATCGGTCACGATGGGGCCGGCTTCTGCTTCGACAACGAACTGCCCCGGCATCGGGTCTATCTGCAGCCTTACCAGCTCGCGTCGCGCCCGGTGACGAGCGGCGAGTACGCGCAGTTCGTCGATCAGGGCGGTTATGCCTTACCCGAGCTTTGGCTATCCGAAGGGTGGGACTGGGTGCGCTCGAACGCACTGCGGCACCCGCTTTACTGGCAGGCAGGCGACACCGGCTGGGAGGAATTCACGCTGGGTGGACTGCAGGCGCTGGCGCCGGACCAACCCGTCGTGCACCTGTCCTATTTCGAAGCCGACGCCTATGCGCGCTGGACCGGGGCGCGACTTCCGACCGAAGCCGAATGGGAACACGCGTCGAAGCGCTGCCTGATCGAAGGCCATTTCGCCGGCCAGGGCCTCCTCCATCCGGCCCCCGCCAGCGGCGGAGGGCTCCGGCAAATGCTCGGCGACGTTTGGGAGTGGACCCAGTCGAGCTACGCGCCGTATCCCGGATTCCGCCACCCCGAAGGCGCGATCGGCGAATACAACGGAAAATTCATGGTGAATCAGTATGTGCTGCGCGGCGGATCCTGCGCCACGCCGCGCGACCACATCCGCACCAGCTATCGCAATTTTTTCCCCGCGGCGGCGCGCTGGCAGTTCTCCGGGCTGCGCCTGGCGCGCGACGGCTAGGAATTGCATGCCGTCCGCGCGCCGGTGCTTCTGTATCCTCAGGCGCGCAAGGCCCCGCCGCAGGAAGAACCGTTCCCGGCGGTGCAGCCGTAGCAGTGGTCCCGCACCGCGATGGCGTTGCCGCCCAGATCGCGGCCGATCAGGTCGGACAGGTGCGGCCGCTGCTTTCCCTCCAGGCGAAGCGGCAGCCCGAGCATCTGGTTGAAATCGCAGTCGTACACGTAGCCCTGCCAGTCGACCGACAGCAGGCGGCGGCACATCACGTCCTCCAGATTGTCGTCGCGGTGCGCCCCCCTGAGGAGCGCCATGTACTCGTCGAACGTCCCCTTAGATACCAGCGTCGATCCGAAGCGCTGGATCGGCATGTTGGCAAGCGTGTAGAGGCGCGTGAAGCGGATGCCGAAACGCTCGCCCAGCTCCTTCTTGTAGTCGGCTTCCAGTCCGGCCTGCGCCGGCGGCAGCACCGCTCCCTGCGGGTTATAAACGAGATTGAGTGCCAGGCGCCCGTCGTCTGAGCCGTAGCCGAGCGCGTTGAGGCGCTGCAGCGCACCGATGCTGCGCTTGAACACGCCTTTGCCGCGCTGCCGGTCCACGTTCTCCTCGAGGTAACAGGGCAGCGACGCCGTGATCTCGACCTGCTGGTGCGCGAGGAACTCCGCCAGGCCTTCCTGACCCGGCTCCTCGAGAATGGTAAGGTTGCAGCGGTCGATCACGTGCACGCCGATCTCGCAGGCACGCATCACCAGGCTGCGAAAGTGGGCGTTGAGTTCCGGCGCGCCGCCAGTAAGGTCGAGCTGCCTTACCCCGGAAACCTCGAGGAAAGCGAGCACATCGGCCACCGTCTCCCGCGACATCGTCTCGGTCCGCTGCGGGCTCGCGTTGACATGACAATGCAGGCAGCTCTGGTTGCAGCGGTAGCCGAGGTTGACCTGGAGTGTGTCGAGCTGTCCCCGGTGCAACGCCGGGAAGCCGTACTTCTGCATCAAATGGAGGGTCGCGTGCATGGCAATCCGTACTCTAGCGTTAAACGGGGAAAATAGCGATCAGGTCGCGCCTGCTATCACTTATCTATCGGCACAACCACGCCACACGATATCAACTGGCACCAGAAACTCGTATCGTCGGGAGAGGACGTCTGCTTTGCCTTCTCGATCGCGCAGCCAGAAACAATAATTAGAGCGAGACTCAGGATAGCTGAATTGGTCGGCCGCATTGCTTTCCCCCCCAAAATGTCTTGCCGCCGACTCCGCCTGCCCGCCGTTGGAGAAGTGGCCTCGGGATTTAGACAGAAATTCGTGATCGACAAATGCAACTGTGCTGATTGGGTCGCCGCTGTCTGTGGCGGCGAAGCAAATTACACGCTATCCGGCACCTTGGCGTCAAGCGCCCTTCGACCTGCGCCCCACCGTTCGGTGATTTCAGGTGGCGGATGACAGTTCCTGCATGCACCAATATTAGGGCTCTTTACACCCCTGCCACAACTGCAATGAACAGTTGCCGCCCGCGCCGAGGCCGCGTAGCCTATGCAGGCAACCTCGCCGCCCCCGAGCCGCTACCGCGGACGGGGCATCGCCAATTGAAATGCCCGGAGATCAAGTCCATGAAACGACAATTCCTGATGTTTCTCGCGCTAATCAGCGCCGCCACGGCTTGCGTAGCGAACGACGAAGCGGCGAAAGCCAGTTATGACGCCGCAAAGAAGAAAGCGGACTATCGTTACAGCGAGGACCAGAAGATATGCGCTGATGAATCGACCTCCGGCCGGCGTATGCAATGCCTGCGCGACGCGAAGGAGGACCACGCAAAGGCATTAGCCGCTGCCGAGAATAAGCTTGCGGCAGAAAGCAAGACCGGTCACAGCGCGGCCGGTTGCAACGATTGCGGCAAGGTAACGGCAGTCAGGGTAGCAGAAAAAGAAGGCAAGGCCGGCCCGGTGGGACTCATCGCCGGGGGAGTCGCCGGCGCACTCCTCGGTCACCAGGTCGGCAAGGGAACGGGCAAGGACGTGGCCACCGTTGCCGGCGCCGCCGGAGGAGCCTACGCCGGCCACAAGATCGAGGGAAAAATGAAATCGACCAAGACCTGGGCCGTCTCGGTACGCTTCGACAACGGTGACGAGCGTACTTTCAATTTCGATCACGACCCCGGATTGGCTGCAGGTGATCCGGTAAAGGCTGCCGGCAGCAGTATTGTCCGGCGCTAGCGTCGGAGAATTCACTCATGGAAATGGCTGGAATTCCGTTCGCCACGACCGATTGGTCGAAGATCGAACAGACGGAGCACAAAGGCGAAAGCGGTATCGCTTACTGGCGTACCCGTCAGTTCGGTTCCATACGCGTTCGCGTGGTTGAATACACGCCCGGCTATGTTGCCGATCATTGGTGTTCAAAGGGCCACATATTATTCTGCCTCGAAGGTGAACTGAGCACCGAACTCCAGGATGGTCGCCAATTTGTGTTACAGCCTGGCATGAGCTATCAGGTCGCCGACGGGGCTGAACCCCATCGCTCGTCCACAGCGGTTGGCGCCAAGCTGTTCGTGGTGGACTGAGAACGCTCGCAGGCTGCTGAAAAGCGCTTCCCGGACGCGAAGCGAATTTGGGGTCACGCGGTCTGCCGGCGGCATCCGTTTTTGAGCAGCCTCCGATTCGGGGGATGTAAAAAGGAGGCGCGCCCCCTTTTTGACAACCTGCCGGTCCCGCCGACCGGCACGCGCAAACAGCGGCGCGGCTAACGCCATGCCCAGACGGGCTGCTCCAGGTGCGCCACGCGCGTGGCGCGGCCGTGCACGGCAACCTCCATGAATTGGTAGAGCACCGCCGCAGTTGGCGCGTGGATCAACGTTCCCAGCAACGGATAGCGAATCACCGGTTGATCGCTTTCCGGTATCGCGACGAATTCGGGGGAGCCGGGCCGGCCCAGGTCAGCCAGAGGCACACGGTAGATCGCCGCCACCTCCGCCGGGTTTGCGCTCATCGCCGCATCGTTCGGCGCCCAGACGACGATCGGCGTGATGAGATAGCCGGAACGCGTCGGGTAATCATCGAGCCACCCGAGGATGGCCTCGCGTGCGAGTTCGAGGCCGATCTCCTCCCGCGCTTCGCGCAGCGCGGCCTCGACGATGCTTTCGCCTGCGTCGACGCGGCCGCCGGGCAGTGCGAACTGGCCGGAATGCGTGCTCAGGTGCTTCGCCCGGAGCGTCAACACCAGTGCTGCATCGCCCGCGCCGCCGTCAGTGAGGATCAGGCACACCGCCGCGCGCTTGAGGCCGCGTGCTTGCAGGGGTGCGGCGACGCGCCGTGCGAGATTGCGCGTGATGGCCGCGCGCAGCACGTCGTCGAAGCGCGGGGGTTTCACGTCGCGTCGCCGATCACCTGCACCAGCAGCCCGCCAGGGAATAAGGCGCAACCGACAGGTGCAAGCGATAGAGATAGGGCCTTCGCCAGGTCAAGCCTTCCTCCGATGCCGTAGAAGTCGTGTCAATCATTGTGCACCCAGTCTGTTGCCAAGGTACTGCAGCTGACCACGCCCAAGAAGAAAAGGGATGTCCCTCGACCCTGAGAAGCTTGAAGTCGAGTTCGGCGAGAATCAATAAACCGCTCAAAACCTGCCGTTTTGCACCTTCCATCCAATTGACAGCCAGCGGGATGACGCGCAGTGTCCGGATATGGTTTGCCCGGAAGAACGCCTGGTCGCCGAAGCGGGCACACCGGCTAGACCCAGCTCTTGGGGTCTTATACGGTCTTAGGGGTCCGCTTTTTGTTACGCCAGCGTTGCGGGCCCGCCGCACAGCACGACGTTACCCCGAGGAACGAGCAGCATGAACAAGCATGGCACACAGACCGGCAAGGTACTCAGAGACAAACTTACCGAAGCTCGGACGAAACTTCACGAAATTGCGAAGGACTTACCTCAGCGGGAGTGGAAGCCATACGTCGTCCCGCAGGCGATGCTCAACCAGATGAAGCGCGTCGAGGAATATAAGACGCTGCCGAGCCGGCTCGTATGAAACCTGCAACCACCAGCTTTCTGTGCCAGCGGATTCGAAGCGTCGATCACGTTGGGCGCGACGTGAAGTGGCAGCCGTGCGAGCCTTGATGCGAAATTACAGGATTCGCCACCCACATGTCTCCGTGTCGATCACCGCCAAGCGCGCACAGGCCTCCCCGGTCACATTCCCGGCAAAGACATGTTCGCCGGCAACCGCAAGGCGGTGCAGCACCCGGTAATCGGGATCGGCGGTGAGTGTGGCGACGGCTTCAGCTGTCTCCACTTATCTCCGCTGTCGAAATACCAAAGCAGACACTTGTCGGAAAAGTGCACGGGTCGAACCCGCCCCGAAGGTGCGAATTATCGCGCCCGTTATCTCTTCTTGCCGGGCGCGGGAACGGCTGTTTTCGCCTGCGTTGGGATAAAGGGCGTCCCCGGTAGAACGGGTTTTTTCAGTTGCTTGGGTTTCTTGGCTTCACGATTACCTCGTTGTTGACCCTTGGGCATTCGAGTTCTCCTAAGAAGATGCGCATCCGGCCATGACCCAGGCCGCTATCCGCTTCCATTTGCTTGCGCAATGCGCCCATGTGTGTCTCCTCGTCGTTGACGCGGGAACATCCCCGCGCAACCACGCTGACACACATCGGCACCGCGTGCACTCCGCTTCATGCACACCGCTCGGACAGCTACCGGAATTCGAATCGCTTCACCGGATGGCGAAGCTCAGACCAGCACCGCGTAAGCGGTTTAGTTCAACCTAAATTATACCTTCTCAACAGTGATTTTTACTTTGTCGCCCTTTTTCAGGTCTTCTAAAGGCTTGAATGTGATTTCCTTCATCCTCTCTGAATAGCTGGCTTTTAGTGAAACCTTCACGTCCTCTGTCTTCTTGACATCAGTAGTTACTTCAGATGTACCTTCACCAATTTTAACGGCCATGTTTAGATATCTCCATCTTTGTTACTCATTAAAAAACAGCCCTTACTTAACTTAACTTAGCTTAGCTTAACTTAACTTAACTTAGCTTAGCTTAGCTTAGTCCAATGTATTCCTTTCGGGAGCTTATGTCAAATTTTAGCGGTTAGTGCAGAGCTATCATCAAATGTTATGTACGGATGATGTGAATCAGGCGGCGACTTTTCGTTGCTCGATACTCTGATCCTGTCGAATGCCGTCGACGAACTTCACTCCGCGAATCACCTCGGCCAGCCAGTCGAATCCCTTCAGGCGCCGGAACGAGCCCTCGGCGAGGCGCTGCGGAACTCCCATCTTGCATTGGTTCTCCGGACCTGTCGTCGAGCTTGAGCGAGCGATTGCGCTGGGGTGCTGGTTTAGCGTTGGGCCCGCAATGCTAGTTGCTGCATGGGGGCGAGACCTCGTGGCGCGGATACCGCGCGATAGGGTTGTTTCAGAGACCGACGGCCCGTATGCCGACCTCAACGGCAGACGGTTGATGCCCTGGCATGTTGAGGCTGTGCCGAAGGAATGCGCGCGGGTGTGGGGTATTCGGGAGGACGAGGCTATTCGGCAGCTTGATAGCAATGCAGCCGTGCTTCGCGGACTGGCGCCGTCGTTAAGCTAGTTGGACGGCGCGGATTAGGGCGTTCAACCATGGCACAACAATACGTCGCATGGCATATCTGGTCGAACTGGTGCATCGGTCTCATGCCATCGAAAAGGGACGGCATCGGGTCCGCCGTCCCCGGGCTCCCGTTACATGACCCGCATATAGTTCTTGACCGACTTCACGCCGTTGACGCTGCGTGCGACCTTAATCGCCTCGTCTATGGTGGACTGAGACGCGACGACGCCGCGGAGTTGGACCTCCCCCTTAAACGTTTCTACATGGATATCAAATAATTTCAGGGTAGGTCGGTCCAATATCGCCGCTTTCACCTTGGTCGTGATGACGGCGTCATCGACGTACTCTCCCGCGCTTTCCTGCGGCAGGTTTGCCGCGCAGCCCATCATGGTTACTAGCGTGACGGCGAGGAAAACGGCGGACGCACTTCTTTTCAGTTGCTTCATTACAAGACTCTCCGTTGAGTACCGCACAAAACCAGGGTCATATTAGACAATTTGATGGCAATCCGGTCGCACTTCGCGCGTTGGCGCCGTCGTTAGGCGAATCCTCTCGGCCTAACAAGAGTTGACGGGGGCCTGGCTCCGGCAGTTCCGGGGAATTCAGCAGGGTTAACGCCGAACGGGAACTACGCCTTCCCGCAGGCGATTTTCCACAATTCTTCTAATCCGGTGTTTGGCGAAACTCGTGCCCACTCTCCAGGCACAACGTTAAAGTCAACTACCTCGCCTCCGGCCATGCTTTCAGTGTGCGAAGTGAAATAGAGTAGGCGCGATTGCGCTAGCTTGCAGTCGTACTCATATTCCACCTTCTCCGACTTGAATGGCTCACGCTCGTGGAGTTGTTGGGTCACCTTGAAATCATTCATAGCCCACATCCTCGAAGTGTTGTCTGAAAAACGAAGGGTTGAGGGGTCTACGTAAAGGGTATCGGTTTCGTTACTCCCAACCTTAACCCACTCCGCCATCGCACTGCTGCTCACAACAGCCAGCAGAAACACCAAAATAGCTTTTCGCATTGCATACAGCATTGCTTTCTCCTGCTAAAAACTTTGCAAAGAGACTCTCCGAGACTCGCAATTTCTATGGCTCCTCGTTCCGTCGATGCATCGTCTGCTGATAAGGGGTGGAAGGCTCCCGCTCAGGGAGGGAACGGGAGCCTTCCGGGCGGGCCAGCTTGGGGGGAGAACCTGAGCTGGCCGCCTTTGGCTGATGTTGGCCCAAGTACCTTCTCGAGTTTGCGAAGAATTGCCCGAGTACGTATTGCGTCATTTTGTGGTCTCCGTGTTGCGTTGGAAAATGGCGCCGGACCCTATTGCATCCAAGCCGCGTGGTTTACCAAGCGGTCTCCTGCACCGCGCGACAAATAAACTCATTTGAGTATAGGGTCTAAGTCGCGATGGTTCGGCGTGAATTTTGTAAGAAAATATTTCCGCCGCATCCGTCGCCCCGAGCCCAGCGCTGTTGCTGGGTTTTTTGATATCAGCGATTCATGCATCCAACAACGGTGCGGCGCTTCCCCTAAGCGAAGGATGCCCTCGCCGCAATAGAGGCTTCTAGCGACTCCCGGGCGCGCTCCGCGAGCCAGCCGTCGATAACCGCGGCGTGCTCTGGCGTGCTGCAGGAGAGCGTGACGCACAGGCTATGCAGCTCAGCGTCCAGATTCTCCAAGCCGCCCTCGTCGAACGCGCCGGCCAGATGCCTGCGTAGCCCTTGCGCGGCATGCCGTTCGTTTGTTTCGGGCGACTTGATTATTGGGGTTGTGCTCATGCTTGTCTCCGTGGGTGGCTACTGCAGCAGCGTTCGGGGTGTAGGTCGCATACCAGCCCCCCCAGGTACTGCGTATTGGTGGCGATGCTCGTGCCTGACGCGGTAATCTTGGTGAAAGTGAAAGAACCTTGTACTACTCCGCTGCTGTTATAAGTGGTGATGGTATAGCTACAACGCGGAAAGCTCTGTGCGGTGCCCCACGGAGCGGGCTACACAGCCTCGTCCTCTGAACCGTATAGCGATGCGGTGCGCGTATCATTGATAGCAGTGCCACTTGAAAGTGGTAGCGGATTCCCACAACGTCAATTGATATACGGGCATTGGTGTCCGTGTAAACACTGACATCACAAAGGAGAGAAAATGGACATAGTTGCTTCGAAGGGAGCAAATGGACTACCCTTTAAAATTGATTACTGCTTTCAATGCCGCAATTTGCTAGTCTGAGTATTGTCGGAACGGTAAGGAGTGGATTATGGAACGTTACTGGAAGGTGGTTGCGGTGCTAATCCTGCTCGTGTTCGGGGCAGTGGCTAGTGAATCTGCAATGGCCCGGGGCGGCCGTGGGGGCTCGGGTCATGGTGGCGCTGGTCATGGTGGCGGCTATAGCCACGGCGGCGGCTATGGTCATGGTTACGGTTACGGCGGCGTGGGCGTTGGCATTTATCTTGGTGCTCCGCTCTACGGGCTGGGCTATTACTCCGCTCCTTATTATTCTTACCCTGCCTACGCATATCCCGCACCCGCATACTCCTATCCCGCACCTGCGATGGCACCTTCTGGCGCATACGTTGAGCAGGGCTATGCACAGGCGGCACCGGCCCCGCAGCAAGACTGGTACTACTGCGCGGGTTCCAATGCCTATTACCCCTATGTCAGGGAGTGTCCCGGTGGTTGGCAGCGTGTTCCCGCACAACCGCCGCGTTGATCGGTTGTGATGCTGTGCACCGGCATCTAGCCACGTTAGAGCGCTCATGGCCCACGGATACAATACCAACCTCGCCGCAGAATTTCACAGTTTTGATTGCTGGTGTAATTTTGGTGTAGCCGTGACAGGAAGTTAGGCCGGCAACAATATATGCAAAAGAAACAGAGTCCGTAATCTACCAGCGGGTACGATGGAGAAGCTTTTGATTCACTTACATGCGGAGTGAGAAATTCCAAACAATGGGCTCCTCAGATAACAGTCCGCCGCAACCACGCCTTGCGCACCTCCTCCAGCGCCCACATCAGCGCCGCGAAGAAGCCGGCGAGCAACCAGACCTCCGGCCCGATCGGCGCCGTGCCGAACAGCCAGTTGCCGGCCGGGGTGTAGACGATGAACAGGATCATGCCCAGCTCCGCCGCTATGCCGGGCAGGATGAGCGCGTTGCCAAAGGGGCTGATGGACAGCGACGATTTCAGAGGGTGGCGGCAGAGGAAGACATTTACCATCTGGGTCACGACGATGGCCACCAGGCAGGCGGTGGTCGCCTGCAGATAGAGCGGGTCGGTCTTGCCGGGCAAATCGCCGTAGCGCCAGCCGGCCGCGTCCAGGACGAAGAAGAACACCGCCATCGACGCCGCCGCCTCCAGCGCGCCGAGGAAGAGATACGCTCGGGCGATCAGACCCCATGACAGCAGCCGCTCGCCGCGCGCTCTTGGCGGTCGGCTCATGACGCCAGGATCGGGTTTCTCGGCGCCCAGCGCCAGCGCCGGCAGCATGTCGGTGCCGAGGTCGACGGCCAGGATCTGGATGATGGTGAGCGGCAGTGGGATCCTGAAGAGCACAAAGGCGAGATAGGGCACCAGCTCGGGGATGTTCGAGCTGAGGATGTAGGTGAGGAACTTGCGGATATTCTCGAACACCGCGCGCCCTTCCTCGATCGCCGCGACGATGCTGGCGAAATTGTCGTCGAGCAGGATCAGGTCGGCCGCTTCCTTGGCCACGTCGGTGCCGGCGATGCCCATGGCGATACCGATGTCGGCGGTTTTCAGCGCCGGGGCGTCGTTCACGCCGTCGCCGGTGACGGCGACGATCTCGCCCTTTTTCTTCAGCGCCTGCACGATCAGCATTTTCTGCTCGGCGGCGACGCGGGCGAAGATGATCTCCTTCGCATCGAGCACGAGTTGCAGTTGCGCCGGCAACATGCGGCGCAGTTCGTCGCCGCCGACCACCACCGGCTGCTCTGTCTTCACCAGTCCGATCTCGCGGGCGATGGCCAGGGCGGTGCGCGGGTGGTCGCCGGTCACCATGATGATGCGGATGCCGGCCGTGGCGCAGCGCGAAATGGCCTCCGGCACCTCGGTCCGCGGCGGGTCTTCCAGCCCGACCAACCCGGTGAGGGTCATGCCACGCTCCTCGGTCGGCGTGCCGCCTGCGACCGCACAATGGGCGAAAGCCAGCACGCGCAGGCCGGCCTCGGTCATCGCGTCCTGCGCCGCCAGCAGGCGCGTCTTCGCCGCGGCATCGAGCGGCGCTATTCCCGCGTCGAACTGCACCAGGTTACAGGCCGCGAGCACCGTCTCCGGCGCGCCCTTGCAGTAGAGCACGCGGCCCTGCGGCGTCGCACACAGCACCGACATGCGCTTGCGGTCGGTGTCGAAGGGGATCTCGTCGATGCGCGCAAAACCGTCGAGTCCGCCGGCCACTTGCCGGCCCATGCCGGCCAGCGCTACTTCCATCGGATCGCCCAGCAGTTTGCGCTGGCCGTGGTCGTCCACCTCATTCAGGTTGTGGCAGAGCGCGGCATTGACGAATAGCTGGCGGTTATCCTGCGCCAGGCGCGGTTGCGCCGCAACATCGTCTCGCTCCACGAACCCGCCGCCGAGCCACAGGCGCCGCACCGACATGCGGTTCTGCGTCAGCGTACCGGTCTTGTCGCAGCAGATGGTCGTGGTCGAACCGAGCGCCTCGACTGCGGGCAGGTGGCGCACCAGGGCGTTGCGCTTGGCCATGCGCTGCGTCGCCATCGCCAGCGACAGGGTCACCGTCGGCAGCAGGCCTTCGGGCACGTTGGCGACGATGATGCCGATGGCGAAGAGCAGGTTTTCCCAGGTCGGCAGCCCCAGCGCCTCGCCGATGAAGAACATTGCGATGCCCATGCCGGTGGCGAGCGCCGTGACGATGCGCGACAGGCGCGCGATCTCGCGCTGCAGCGGCGAACTGGCTTCGCCCGCCGTTTGCGTGAGGTGGGCGATCTTGCCGAACTCGGTGCGCATGCCGGTGGCGTACACCACCGCGCGCGCCTGACCCGACACCACCGAGGTGCCGGCGAGCGCGATGTTTTTTGCGAACAGCGGCGATTCCTCCATGCTGGGCTCGGTATTGCGCGCCTTGGGCAGGGACTCGCCGGTGACCGTCGCGGTGTTCACGCGCAGCGCGAAAGCCTCGACCAGCCGGCAGTCGGCCGGAACCAGGTTGCCCTCCTCCAGCAGCACGATGTCGCCGGGTACGAGATCGGTGGCGAGAATCTCGACGGTTTCGCCGCCGCGCCGCGCCTTCACCGTCTGCGGCAGCAACTGGCGCAGCGCCGCCACCGCCCGCTCGGCCTTGTATTCCTGCCAGAAGGAGAAAATGCCGTTGATGACGATGACGCCGACGATGGCGACGCCGAGGCGGGCCATGCCCTGGCCAGGATCAAAATGCTCGGCGAGAAACGCCAGCGCCGCGCCGGCCCAGAGGATGATGGCGAAGAAATGGGTGAACTCGCGGGCGAAGCCAAGGAGCAGATGCTCGCGGCCCACCTCCTCGACATGGTTGGGCCCAAACTCCGCCAACCGGCGCGCGGCCTCAGCCTGGAGGAGGCCGGCGGGGGAAGTTTTCAGACTGGAGAGAGCCTCGTCGGCGGTGAGCCTGTGGATGTGCACGGAGGAGGCGGCGATGTCGTCAGGTCACGCCACCTGCCCCTTATCGTAACCGGTCAAAGAGGAAGCGCATTGACGTTGGTCAAACGTAGTCGAGTGCAAGCTCAACGCGGACCATCCGCGAAGCCATTTTACCGGGCACTCGCAACGATGCAACGAGGAGCGCATAAGCCCGCGCGCAGGGAAGCTTCCGCCTCGTGGCTTCCCCAGCATGCTTACGGGCGACTTCGATAGCCGTAGACGAGATGTCCAGGACGATGACACTCCGATAATCCTCGCAGGCAATCTCATTCAGAGATCGGCGCATTCCCGGCTTACCGTTGGGCCACACGGGTTAGAGTTGTGGCGATGAGCAAACCAGAGTCCCTGGTGGGCACCGCCCACACCCCCATGCTGCAGGAGTAGTTCGGACGAGGGACTTTCCTCAGTTGCATCGGGGCTTACGCAAAGCGCGAGCGCCACGAGCCACAATGGGTCCATTCGCAAAGAGTCGGTTGTCGATGCGCTTCCGAACATGCTTGAGGGACTATTCTTCCGGGCCACCCGGCCGCATTTCACCTTTTCGCACCCAGACGCCTCGCTCCTCGCAATGCAGCAATTCGCTGCCGCTCAGGACATACACGCCAATCGTATAGGCAGAATCGTTGAAGTAGCAGACTCCCGCTTCGATCTCCATGTCGAGCGAAATCTCTTCGTACTCGTCGATAATCGGCGAGGTCCTGCGTTCAGGATCGGGAGCGCCTAGTTGAAGCACGTGATCGGCCATGAGCTACTCCTTTATTTGAGATCAAAGTCTTGCGTCGGATGGATACTACGAGTCGCGGGTGGCTGCGGTCGTGGCTGCTACTCGAAGCGTATCAATGTTTCCGCAGGGGTGTCCTCGCCGTAGCGTCGAATCAGTTCGTCGATCTCACCGAGCAGCACGCCCTCATCGTCCTCGTCGATCGCGCCCTCGCCGATCAGCCGGGCCGTAAGGCCGCTCACCATCGCCTCGCGCATGGCACCCAGCGTCGGCGCACGCAGAAACCTGATGTCGTCCATCGCCGCTTGGATGACCCGCGATAGCCCTTCGCTTGCCTTGACGACGACAAAATCGATCGCGGGCGCTTCCTTGCCGTACTCCTCGGTCAAGCGGTCGAGTTCAACGAGCAGCGACGTCTCATCCTGGGGGCGCAGAAACTCCGTTTCCCGCGCCTCGCAGGTGCTGCGTTTCACCAAGGCGACCCGCACCTCTTCCAGTGTCTGCGGCGGCACCTCTCGATCCGGGTCATTCACCAGCCCTTCGATGATTGCCGATAGTTCGGGGCTGATGCGCGTCGCGACGTCGATGGAAGGTCTGATGGTCATATGTCGTATCCGTGGAGGATCCGAATCCTGCGGCGGCGATTGCCTAGACGCCGCGATTCCGCGGCGGGCGGGCGTACTCGCCGGCTGGCACGTCGGCCCGATCCGCCTTCACTTGGCAGTGCGACTTATTGCCGGCTATGTCGAAGTGGTTACGCCAGTGAAAAGGGCGAAGGTTTTCTAGCTTATCCGGGGCGCCGCCGGCAACCTTCTCCTTCTTCGCGGCGTTCTCCACCGCGCCGACTGCCTCCTTGGCCTGCTGCTTGACTTCCCCGGCGCCTGTTTTGGGCAGCGGCACCCCTTCCTTTTTGTCGCAGGCAGAAATACCTACAGCCAGCCCCAGAACGATCAACCACGATAAAAGACGGTTCATTTGGAAACTCCCCGCGTTTGGATTACTGGAATTCCCCCGCTGCACTGGTGCGCGTCTCCCGTCATTTGAAAAGGGATGCGCTACGCTCGATCGCCTCGCGCAGCTCGCTCCATGTCTGTTCCGCGCTATCTTTCAGATCTTCCCAGGCCCATTCCCCGTGCCGGCGCAGTTCCTGCAGCTTCTCCCGGGCGACTGCACGCTCGCCCGCAAGGGCTTCAAGCTGTACCTCGAATTCGGCGCGGATTTCCGCCTTTGCGTCTCGCGCCTTGGCCTTTAATTCCTCGAGTTTTGCATCCCACTCCTTGAGCTGAGCTTCGAGTTTTTGCTGGAAGCCCTGTTTCGCGCTTGTCTTTGATTCATTGCCGGGCCGCGGTTCAAGCAGATGCTCGCCTTCCGCTTCTGCTTCCAGCCAGTCGCTAAGTTCCTCGCCGCCCCGGAATCCTCGGCTCTCGGCACGGTAGTAGCCAGCTGCGGCGATCGTTTGATGTCGCTTTTCAGGGGAATAGCCTCGATCGCTACCGGAGCGGGCAGACGATTTAGCATGTAGCCTGCGCATGTTCGTTCTCCTTTGGGCTGTGGCTTTAGGTTACCTCTGCCCAATTTCGTCGATATGACAACAATCAAGGAAATAGCCAATACGGCATCCTAGCGATGGTCCGGGGCCTCGCCTGGGCTCAAGGGAAGCCGGGACCGCGCCCTCCTGCTGCTTGGCTTCGCGGGGGCCTTTTGAAGGTCTGAACTGGTCGGCCTAAATGTTGGGGACCTTGAATTCGTGGACCGGGGGCTAATCGTCCACCTGAGAAGGTCAAAAACCGATCAGGAGGGTATTGGCCGAAAGGTCGGCATTCCCTTTGCCCGTGTCAAGGTGTGCCCCGTTCAGGCTGTCAAAGACTGGCTTGCCGTCTCGGGACTCACCGAAGGGCCTCTGTTTCGACCCATTAGCGGCGCACGTTTTGCCGCGCGCGATATCAGACATGAACCTGCACGGCTGCCGGCGTAGCGCGATAGACGATTACGTGCCCAGTGTTTGGAATCGGATAGCTTCGCTCACCTCGAGCACGGTCCGCCGGGCGCGTCAGTCCCTCGGACCGTCCGAGTGTTTATCAGGGAAGAACATTGCACACCCAGGCATTGCACCCGGACACACACCGCACAGGCATCTCAATCTTCCTGCAAGGTCTCCCGCACCCGCCGCATCCGCTTGCGCCTCGCATCGCGCGACTCCTCCCGAACAACCCCCCGCCCAACGCATGACCGACGCCCGCACGTGTCGCAGTTCTTGCGACAGTGAGCCGAGGCAATCAAAACCTCGCGCTCCCGCGACCGCCACCCAACCACCAAGACCGCCCCAGTCATCTTAACCACGGACAGACGGCCGCGCCGTGCGGATGTACTGCAACGCCTCCGGGGTCATGGGATCGTACTCGGGAAGCTCCATGCGATCGCGACTGCTCCACGAGCGCTCGAGCTCGTAGCCCCAATTTGATCCCCCGGCATCGCAGTAGCGGTAAAGCAGATCAAACCGGTTCCTCCGCGGGAATGGAGATGCTTTCGTCCACCGCAGCACTCACCAGGAAAGAAAAGGCCCAGAACAACTTTGTGCTGGGCCTAAGCGTTCAAAGAACAGGAGGAGCCCGAAAACTTTTAACGAGTTTTCATTATGCGCCAACTCAGAATGCCTCAGATTAATAAAGATGGCGGATTCAAGCCTGAAGTGCAACAGCGTTATGACACGAGTGTAGCTGCTTCATGAAGACCTCGTGAGATGTTTACGCGAGCGGCGCGGCCAATTCCCAGAAGTGCCCGGTTTTGCCCTGCTCGGGGAGCCAAGATCGCGGTGGTTTGCGGAAGCAGGCGGTCGTATTCGCGTTTCACCACGGCATAACACTCGCACACCCGTGCTTCCAGCTTCGGACGGTTCAGCACGGTGATCTTGCCACGGCTGTAATGGATCAATCCCGCCGCCTGCAGCTTGCCGGCGGCCTCGGTCACGCCCTCGCGGCGCACTCCCAGCATGTTGGCGATCAGCTCCTGGGTCATGGTCAGCTCGTTCGAGGGCAGCCGGTCCAGGCTCAAGAGCAGCCAGCGGCACAACTGCTGCTCGACCGCATGGTGCCGGTTGCACACCGCGGTCTGCGCCATCTGCGTGATCAGCGCCTGCGTGTAGCGCAGCAGCAGATGCTGCAGGTCCCCGCCCTGGCCGAATTCGGTTTTCAGCACGCTGGCTCTGAGCCGATAGCCGTAGCCCGCGCTCTGCACCACCGCGCGCCTCAGGGTGCTTTCGCCGCCCATGAACAGGGCGATGCCCACTACGCCCTCGTTGCCTACGAGCGCGATCTCCACCGAGGATTCGTCCTCCATGACGTAGAGCAGGGACACGATGCTGGTGGTGGGGAAATACATATATCCCTGCCGACTGCCGGATTCGTAGAGAGCGCTGCCGGGTTCCAATGGAACCTGTTCCAGATGGGGCAGCAGGTGCTCGTAGTCCGCTGCCGGCAGTGCGGCGAGAAGCTGGTTCTGCCGGGGCGAGTGCGGTTCGGCCCTCAGCCGCGCAAGCTCCATTTGCTCCGCACTCACCGGCTTGGCGCCAGCCCCTGCGAGCTTGCCTTGGGCTGCAAGGCGCACCCAGTTGCCCAGCGTCGGCTCCGGAATACCCAGAACCTTGGCCGTGACCGCCTTGGCTTGTCCGCCTTGTACCAGACGTACCGCCTCCAGCTTGAACTCCAGCGTGTACGCCGCTCTCTTGCCCTTTTCTGTCATCATTTCGTATCTCCTTTACCGTCAAATTTAACCCGGTTAAGAAATACGTTTTTCAGGGGCAAGTTCACTTTTTGAAGCGCCATCGGCTTAAGAACGGGGTTCCAAAGGAGGAGGAGCAGAAACCCCGCAAACCAATGGTACAAGAAACATTGCTGCAATGCCACAGTTGTTTGTTATTTGCCCGGATTGCTCTGCCGCCTTTCTATCTGCTTTGTTGATACTGCCCATCAGTTAAACGTACTGCGGCGTCGCAGCAATATGGTATAAATGTCTTTGCGGGGAGGCCTTAATACGGAAGCCTACCCTATGATTATCAGGACGCTGACAGTTTTCGAGCGAGACGCGGTAAGAAACTTCTACCTCGCTCTTCCCCGGTGGCCACTTCAAATCGACAGTACCGCAATTCCGCAAAACTCTGGACGCGCTCACGGCGTAGCCAGGTACTCGAAGCTCCGGCAAGGAAACCACATGCACGCAAATGCTGTTCTTGAGTCGACGATTACTTGTCCGCGTTGCGGTCATCGCAAGACCGAGCGCATGCCGTCCGACGCCTGCCAATGGTTCTACGAATGTGAAGCATGCCACGCTGTGCTTAAGCCGAAGCCAGGAGACTGCTGCGTCTACTGTAGTTACGGCACGGTGAAATGCCCGCCCATGCAACTGGCCGGCGGCGACTGCTGTGCGTGAGAAGGCGAAATGGTGAAGGCCCGCGACGATAACCCATGATGACGCTCCGCTGTACTCGGAAGCTGCTGGACCGGGTAAGCCCGTGTGCTGAAAGTGTGCTCGCATGATCCGGGAAGCGCCTTGAAAAGCGCCCATTTGGATTGGATTGGGTGATGGCAAGCATTGGTAAGCTGTTGATCCTTTTGAACACCCAATTTACTCTGTCAAACTGAAAATCCCTGTGTCCGTGGTTCGATTCCGCCCGTGGCCACCACTTCCATCAACCTCGATTCCGTTCGGGAATGCCGGATCGGTCCGCGGTGCCGAGCAATCCTCAATAATCTTCGTTCACTTCCACCTTATCCGTGAATTTGCGCATGTAGGAAAGCAGCGTCGATTCGCATTCGGACAAAGTGTGAAGCTGGACATTGGACGGGGGATGAAAGTCCGCTGCGTTTTCGGGGCGATAATAGTGGCTGATCTCCCAGCGATAGAAGTTGCTCAACTCCCCGTGTGAGATTCGAGCTTTCACCGTTTGTTTCATCCCCGGCACGTTCATAAGATACTCTTTGACTACCTCCCGAATTTCGATGGACATAATGCCTCCTGATCAAGTTTCTGACCCAGTCTCATAGCCGCAAGACGTGGTCGCAGAATGCAAGAATGACTTCGCACAAGCAAGAAACCGTTTGCAAGAAATTGCCCAGAGGGAATTGATCCGGCTCTGGAATTGTCAGCCATTCAGGCTGTAAACTATGGGCCAAGTGAGGGAAAGTGGCAAATGACGAAAGCAATCTTTCTAATTGTTTTCTGGATATCGGGAATATCCACAACCGTTTTCGCGAAAACGCCGGGTGAGGTCGACGTCGGCAGCATACTTCGCGATGCGCCGTTGTATGGATTTGCCGGTGATTTCCGAAAGCTCTCGGAACTGCGCGGAAAGCCGCTGATCATCAATGTTTGGGCCAGTTGGTGTGGTCCCTGCCGGGCGGAAATGGGATCCCTCGAGCGGCTTTCCCGCCGCTTTAGCGGGAAACAGTTCAATATCATCGGCGTTTCGACCGACGACGATGCCGGCGCGGCGGCGGCATTCCTCGCGCGATCAAAGGTCACGTTTGACAACTATCTCGATAGAAACTTGTTGCTGGAAAACATGCTGGGAGCCGATACGATCCCGCTGACGATTCTGGTCGACGCCCATGGCCGCGTGCTCAAGAAGATCCATGGATCCAAGGAATGGGACAGTGCGGAATCACTGGAGCTGATAGGCAGAACGTTTCGCAAGAAGCTGTAAGCTTGCCCGGCAGCGCTCCATTCGCCTCCTCAAGGGTCGGCCGGTCCGCCGAGGAACTTCTTCAGCTCGGCTACTTCGGCTTCGAGATGGGCGACGCGCTGTTCCAGTCGGTTCAGGCGTCCGCCCCCGGCATCGGTCCTCTCCACAAAGTCAGCCGAACCCTCCCCGGCTTCGTTCTCCTCCCGCCCGGCGACCTCGCCGCTGAACAGGTGGGCGTAGCGGGATTCGCGCTTGCCCGGCTCGCGGGCGAGGCGTATCACGAACGGGCCGTCTTCCCGTAACGCGAGGCCGGTAAGGACGGCTTCGACTTCCGTCACGTCGCTGAACCGGCACAACCGGCTGGCACGGCTGCGCAACTCCCCCGGCGTTTGGGGACCGCGCAGGAACAGCTCGCAGACGATGCCGAGTTCCTGCGGCGAGAACTTCAGGGTGCCAAATGCGGTGTTGCAGAACAGATGCTGGAACTTGGGCACGCGGCTTCCATAGCCGCTTTGCTCGCTGGCGAGGCGTTTCTTGACCAGCTGATCAACGGTCTGCTGGACCGTGGCCTCGTCCAGGTCCAGCACCGGGTCGCGGTTGCTCTTCTGGTTGCAGGCGTTGGTGAGCGCGTTCAGCGACAGGGGATACTGGTCCGGGGTGGTGATTTCCTTTTCAATCAGGCAGCCGATTACGCGGGTTTCGTGGAGGGTGAGCTCTAGGTTCATGGCAGTGGCCTCGGGTATGGAATGCGCTGCGATTCAGGCTGCGGTAAAAAGGCAGCCGGCTCAATTTCAAGTCAGGCAGGCGGAAATACCAGCGGGCGATGCGGCTGCCGCGCGCCGCGGCCGGGATGGGTCTTGGACAGCTCGGAGGACTCCATAATCGACGACCTGCATGCGGTTCCGGCCGGGGTCTAGCTCGGTCCGTATAGTAGCGCAATCAGTATCCAGGCGATTTCGTTGCATGAAGCCTGGATGTGGACTGCCGTCGCCGCGCCGTGTTGCGTCGGGCAGCCGTGGGTTGGCGCGCGCGCAGGGCCAAAGCGCTGTCCGCCCTAGACAAAACCGGCCTCTCGCCTTAGTCTATGCGTCCGTATCCCCTCCCTGCAGCACCCCAGCGCGGGATGATCCCTACGCGGCGCCGCCCGGACCGACCATGAATCTCCAACATCTACGCCAGATCGTGCTCGGCGCACCGCTCGATCCGCTCAACCCGAAATCGCGCCAGCATATCGTCCTGCTCGCGTTCCTGGCCTGGGTCGGACTCGGCGCTGACGGCCTGTCTTCCGCCTGTTACGGACCGGAAGAGGCTTTCCTCGCTCTCGGCGAGCATGCCCATCTCGGCCTTTATCTCGCGCTTGCGACCGCGCTGACCGTCTTCATCATCTCGATCGCCTACAACCAGGTGATCGAACTGTTCCCCTCCGGCGGCGGCGGCTACAAGGTCGCCACCAGCCTGATCGGGTCGCACGCCGGCCTGGTGTCGGGCGCGGCTCTGATAGTGGACTACGTGCTCACCATCGCGATCTCGGCAGCCAGCGGCATGGATGCGCTTTTCAGTCTGCTGCCGCCCGGCGCCGCGACGGTCAAGCTGGCGATGGAGTTCGGTCTGGTGACGCTCCTGATATTCCTCAATATGCGCGGGATGAAGGAATCGATCCAGGTGCTGCTGCCGATTTTCCTTGCGTTCTTCATCACGCACTTCCTGCTGATCTCCTACGGCATCGCGTTTCAGGGCGAGGGCCTCCCCGGCGTGGTTCCGGATACGTTCCGGGAGACCGCCGAATTGACGCGGGAGCATGGCTGGATCTTCGTCGCGGCCCTGTTTCTGCGCGCCTACTCGCTGGGCGGAGGCACCTACACCGGCCTGGAAGCGGTTTCCAACAATGTGCAGATGCTGGCCGAGCCGCGCGTGAAAACCGGCAAGCTCACCATGTTTTACATGGCGCTGTCGCTGTCGTTCACCGCCGGCGGAATCATCCTGCTGTACCTGCTGTGGGGCGCAAAACCGGTTGCGGGCCAGACCCTCAATGCAGTGACCTTCAATGCCATCATTCAAAGTCTCGAGTGGGAGAGTCCGTTCGCCAACCAGGCCGCGCTGTGGATCACCCTCGCATCCGAAGGCGGCCTGCTGTTCGTCGCCGCCAATACCGGCTTTCTCGGCGGTCCGGCCGTGCTCGCCAACATGGCCGCGGATTCCTGGATGCCGAACCAGTTCCGCCACCTTTCCAACCGGCTGGTCACGCAGAACGGGATCCTGATGATGGGCGTCGCGGCCCTGGGTATCCTGCTGTGGAGCTCAGGCAAGGTCGCGCTGCTGGTCGTGCTCTATAGCATCAACGTGTTTCTCACCTTTTCCCTGTCGTTGCTGGGGCTGTGCATCTACTGGTGGCGGCGCCGCGGCGACGCCCGCTGGCGGCAACGCCTGCTGCTGTCGGCGGTGGGGCTGTCGGTCACCGGCAGCATCCTCGTCGTTACCGTGGTGGAGAAATTCGCCGAAGGCGGCTGGGTCACGATGGTGATCACCGGCGTCGTGATTGCCTGCTGCCTGGCAATCAAGAGCCACTATGACGCTACCAGGGCACAACTGCGCAAGGCCGATAAGCTGTTCGGCGACCAATTCTACGGCAGCGTCACCAACCCGCCACCGCTGGACCCGGCCAAACCGACCGCAGTATTCATGGTCGGCTCCAGCCGCGGCGGCGCCATGCATGCGCTGCTCTGGGTGCAGCGCCTGTGGCCGGACCACTACAAGAATTTCATTTTTCTCAGCGCTCGCGAGGTGGACGCCCAGAGCTTTGGCGGCGCCGAGGCGCTGGCCGCGTTGCGCCAGCACTCCAAATCCGATATGCACTACTATGTCA
>CABEAO010000391.1_pt1 | contig 30734 bp, 30 predicted proteins | sample 3132401 | NCBI WGS metagenome assembly CABEAO01 (sample SAMEA5534343, study PRJEB31848) | metagenome | biome: tundra; feature: field; material: soil | place: USA | collected 2013-05 | depth 0.45 m
CACAAGCGCGCCATTGAAGATCATTTCGACAAGGCCTACGAGGTGGAAGCAGAACTTGCGGCGCGCGGCAAATTGGACTTGCTCGAACTGGTGCAGGGCATCATCCCCAAGCACATCAACTGTATCTATATCCGCCAGCCGGAACCGCTCGGCCTGGGACACGCGGTGCTGTGCGCCGAGCCGGTGGTCAACGACGAGCCGTTCGCGGTCATCCTGGCGGACGACCTGATCGACGGTGAGCCGGCGGTCCTCAAGCAAATGGCCGAGGTGTACGAGCGACACCAGTGCTCGGTGCTCGGCGTGGAAGAGGTGCCGCGCGAGCACACGCGCCAATACGGTATCGTCAAGACCGACGGCGGCGAACCGGGCGTGGTCAGCGCCATCGTCGAGAAACCGCAACCGGAAAACGCACCCTCGACGCTGGCCGTGGTCGGCCGCTATATCCTGAGTCCGACGATTTTTCATCATCTGGCGCAGGTGCAGGCGGGTGCCGGGGGCGAGATTCAGCTGACCGATGGCATCGCCGCCATGATGCAGGAAGAAAAGGTGCTGGCCTATCGCTTCAAGGGCAAGCGCTACGATTGCGGCTCCAAGCTGGGCTATCTGCAGGCCATGGTCGAGTACGGAAAAAAACATCCCGAGACCGGCGCCGCGTTTGCCGCGTACCTGAAGTCGCTGTAGGCTCGAGAATACCCGCATCGAATGGACCGAACGGCGCGCGCCTGGCAGATCCTCGAAGCGGCGGAACTGATCCACAGTGCCGCCGTCGTGGAGGCCGCGATCGAGCGCGTCGCTGCGGAAATCGCCGCCAAGCTAAAGGACCAGTACCCGCTGGTGCTGTCGGTGATGGGCGGTGCGGTAGTGTTTACCGGCCGCATCCTGCCGCTGCTGAACTTCCCGCTCGATTTCGACTACATCCACGCTTCGCGCTACGGCGCCGCGACGAGCGGCGGGCCGGTCGACTGGAAGGTCGAGCCCAAGGGCAATGTGGCGGGCAGGGTGGTGCTGGTGCTGGACGACATCCTCGATATCGGCGACACCATGCTCGCCATACGCCAGCGCGTTCTCGGGCTTGGCGCGCGAGCATTTTACAGCGCGGTGCTTACCGACAAGAAGAAGGGCGGGGCAAAACCCATCTACGCCGATTTTGTCGGCCTCTCCTTGCCTGACCGCTATGTATTCGGGTGCGGCATGGACGCGCACGGGGTCTGGCGCAATTTGCCGGCGATCTATGCGCTGAAACAATGAAACGCGGGAAACGGGGCCCGCGCAAGCCTATGCTGCGTATCGATTCAGCTGCTGCGCGGTGAGTCGTCCGTGCTAAGATTTGAATGATTTTTTCCGTTCACCGTTGACTCGTCACGCCTTACCTAAATGCTAGCAATCATCGGCGGCAGCGGCCTCACCCAGCTGTCCAACCTCGACGTCACCCGCCGCATGGCGGTGCGCACCCCCTATGGGGAACCTTCGGGTGCGCTCACCTTCGGGCGCATTGCCGGCGAGGATGTGGTGTTTCTGGCGCGGCACGGTTATGGCCACACCATTCCGCCGCATGAAGTGAACTACCGCGCCAATATCTGGGCTCTGAAAGAGCAGAAGGTGGAGGGCGTGATTTCGGTCGCATCGGTGGGCGGGATACGCACCGACATGAAGCCCGGCGTCATCGCCGTGCCGCACCAGATCATCGACTATACCTGGGGCAGGAAGAGCACCTTTTTCGAGGGCGGAGAACAGGCCGTCACCCATATCGATTTCACCGAGCCGTATTCGGCGCAATTGCGCCGTCGCATCCTCGATGCAGCCCGCGCCTGCGAAGAACCGGTAGTGGAGGACGCAATCTACGCCGCGAGCCCGGGCCCGCGGCTGGAGACCGCGGCCGAGATCGACCGCCTGGAGCGCGATGGCGCCGATGTCGTCGGCATGACCGGCATGCCCGAGGCGGCGCTGGCGCGGGAGGCGGACCTCGATTACGCCACCATCGCCGTGGTCGCCAATTACGCCGCCGGCCGTGCCGCCAGCCTGCACGGCATACGCCTGGAAGACATCGAGCAGGTGCTGCAGCAGTCGCTGGCGCGGGTGCGCCGCATCATCGAGAAATTGGTGTCGCGGGCATGATCCGCGAGGTGCTCAAGATGGGCGATCCGCGCCTGCTGCAACAGGCGCAGCCGCTGGAACGATTCGACACGCCCGAACTGCACGCGCTCTTGACCGACATGCGCGACACCATGGCGCATCTGAGCGGGGCGGGTTTGGCCGCGCCGCAGATCGGCATCGGTTTGCAGGTGGTGATCTTCGGCGTCGAGCAAAACCCGCGCTACCCCCAGGCCGAGGAAATTCCGGATACCGTGCTCATCAATCCGGTGCTGACGCCGCTCTCGGACGAGCTGGAAGAAGACTGGGAGGGTTGCCTGTCGGTGCCGGGTCTGCGCGGCATGGTGCCGCGCCACGCTCGCCTGCGCTACCAGGGCTTTGACGAGCGGGGCAATCCCATCGACCGCAGCGTCAGCGGCTTCCACGCCCGTGTGGTGCAGCACGAATGCGATCACCTGATGGGAATCTTGTACCCGATGCGCATCCGCGATTTCAGCAAGTTCGGCTTCATCCAGGCACTGTTTCCGGGCGAGGACGTCATCGACGAGTGAGAAGGCTTGAACGGCAGAGGACGCCGGGAACGCGACCGTTTCTCCTCTTTGTTCTCTTTGCCTTCTGCGGTTAACAACAACCCTCGATCTCGTCGCAACACTGATTGTTGCGCATTCGGCCGCCGGCTGAAACCTACTTGAGCTGCAGCGCGTCCAGGAGCTCGGCCTCCAGTTGCAGCACTGTCCTGGGGTTGGCAAGGGCCGCGCCCGAGACCAGGAACACGTCTTCGGCGCGCTCGCCCAGGGTCACGATCTTGGCGGTGATCAGGTTGATTTCGTATTTTCCCAGCACTAGCGCAATGGCGTAGAGCAGGCCCGGGCGATCGCCGGCGACGATGGACAGCGCATAGCTCGCGCCTTTTTCATCCGGCCGGATATTGACCTGGGGCGTGATCGGAAAATGCCTGAGCTGGCGCGACACCCGGCCGCGGGTCGGAGGATGCAGGGGCGTCTGGCGCTGCAGCCGGTCGGCCAGATCGGTCTCGATCAGATTGATCATGTCGCGGTAATGCGGATTGTTGCCCGGCCCGAGCAGCAGGAACGTGTCCAGTGCATAGCCATGCCGCGTGGTGTGGATGCGGGCATCGGCGATGCTGTAATTGATCTGCTCGAAATAGCCGCAGATGCGCGCAAACAGGTCGCGCTGGTCGCGGGTATAGATCATCACCTGCAGGCCTTCGCCGATGGGCGAGAGGCGTGCCTTCACCACCGGCTGGTCGGTGTCGACGCGGTAGTGCAGGGTGCGCGTCTGCCAGGCGATATCCTGCGCGTCATGGCGCAGGAAATAGGCCACATCGAGCTGACTCCACAGCTTGTCCTTGACCTCGTCGGACAGGGCATACAGGCGCAGCAGGCGCAGCGCTTCGTCCTGCTTCGCCTGGATATCCCGTTCGAAACCGATGCCGTCGCCGCGCAGCAGGCGGCGCGCGAGCAGAAACAGGTCTTCCAGCAGCTTGCCTTTCCACGCATTCCACACCTTCGGACTGGTGCCGCGGACATCGGCCACGGTGAGCAGATACAGCGCGGTCAGCCAGCGCTCGGTTTTCATCGCGCTGGCGAAAGCCTTGATCACGTCGGGGTCGGAAAGGTCCTGCTTTTGCGCCACCGACGACATGGTCAGATGGTGCTCGACCAGGAACACCACCAGCTCTGTGTCCTCGCGCGTAAGGCCGTGTGCACGGCAGAAGCCGCGTGCGTCCCCCATGCCCAGCCTGGAGTGATCACCACCGCGGCCTTTGGCGATGTCGTGGAACAGCGCCGCGACATACAGCAGCCAGTGGCGCTCGAAACCCGCCATCAGGCGGCTGCACTGCGGGTACTCGTGGGCGAATTCGACCATGGTGAAACGGCGCAGATTGCGAATCACGGTGAGGATATGCTGGTCCACGGTATAGGCGTGGAACAGGTCATATTGCATCTGGCCGACGATTCTCCCGAACGCGGGCAGGTAACGCCCGAGAATGGAATACTGGTTCATGCGCCGCAGTTCGTGTATCACGCCGCGCGGCTGCTGCAGGATCTGCAGGAACAGCGCGCGGTTGGCCGGATCGCGCCGGAAGCGCGCATCGATCCTGGCTCGGGCGCGCCATAGCGCACGCAGCGTAGCCGCGCTCATGCCCTTCAACTCGGCGTGCTGCTCTAGCAGCAGGAAACTTTCCAGAATGGCGTTCGGCTGTCGCTCGAACAGGTCCGGGTCGCGCGCCTCGAGCAGTTCGTGCGCGATCTGGAAGCGCTCATTGAGGATCTCTGGCAGGCTGTCCTCCCCCGAAAACAGTTCCACGGCGATGTTCTGCAGCAGCAGGGTGTTGAGCTGGGTGATGGCCTTGGCGGTGCGGTAATAGCGCTGCATCAACTGCTCGCTGGCGCGCTTGCTCGGCGTGTCGGCATAGCCGAACTGCGCGGCGAGCCCGGCCTGGTAGTCGAACAGCAGCCGGTCTTCGCGGCGACCCGCAGCGTAGTGGAGACGGATGCGCAACTCGCTCAGGAACTTCTGGTCGCTCGCGAGCTGGCGCGCTTCGACGGCCGTGATCAGACCGCGTGCGGCCAGATCCATCCAGTTTTCGCCCAGACCGGCGGAGCGGCTGATCCAGAGGATCGCCTGCAAGTCGCGCAGCCCCCCCGGTGCCTCTTTCAGATTGGGTTCGAGGTTGTAGGGACTTTCCTGGTATTTGCCGTGGCGTTGCTCCTGCTCCAGTCGTTTGGACTGGAAAAAAACTTGCGGGTTGAGTTGCTCCCGCATGGCCCGGGTAAAGGCGGCAAACAGGCTGCGGCTGCCGGCGAGCCATCGGGCTTCGAGCAGGCTGGTCTGCACCGTGATGTCCTTGGCCGATTCGGAGACGCATTCCCCGACGGTGCGCACGCCGTGACCGGGCTCGAGGCCGGCGTCCCAGAGGCTGCCGATCAGGGCCTCCAGCTTGCTGCGCAGCTCTGCATCCGGTTCGCTCGGCAGGAGCACGAGGAGATCAACATCGGAATGCGGAAAAAGTTCGCCGCGGCCGTATCCGCCCACGGCGGCGAGCGCGAGCGAGGCGGGCAGGGCGGCCTCGCTCCATAGGCTTCTGAGTGTGCGGTCTATGAGCAGGCGGTGCTGACGCAGCATTTGCTGCGCCTTGCCGTCCGTGCGATAGCGCTCGCGCAGTTCGCGCCGGTCTGCCTGCAGCTGTTCCCGCAGGCTTGCCGCAGAGGGCCGGGCAGTAGTCGCTATTTGCGCGCCGGGCATCAGCGGTGATGGACCTTCAGAGCTGGCTGTGCCGGAGTGCCGGCGGACAAGGTCAGCACCTCGTGGCCGGTTTCAGTGACCAGCACAGTATGCTCCCACTGCGCCGACAGACTGTGATCCTTGGTCACGATGGTCCAACCGTCGGAGAGTTCGCGGATCGCGGGCTTGCCAGCGTTGATCATGGGCTCGATGGTGAAAATCATCCCCGCTTGCAGTGCAATGCCGGTACCGGCGCGGCCATAATGCAGCACCTGGGGATCCTCGTGGAACTTCCTGCCTATACCGTGGCCGCAGAATTCGCGTACCACGCTGTAACCATGCTCCTCGGCGTGCTTCTGGATCGCGGCGCCAATGTCGCCTAGATGGGCGCCCGGTTTGACCTCTTCGATGCCCAGCCACATGCATTCGTACGTGGTTTCGCAGAGGCGGCGCGCCTGGATGGCGGGTTCGCCGACATAAAACATGCGACTGGTGTCGCCGTGGTAGCCGTCCTTGATCACCGTGATGTCAATATTGACGATGTCGCCGTGCTTCAACTGCTTGTCTCCGGGAATGCCGTGACAGACTTGGTGGTTGATCGAGGTGCAGATGGACTTGGGGTAGGGCTGGTAGCCTGGCGGCGCATAATTGAGCGGCGCCGGCACCGTTTTCTGCACCTTGACCATGTAGTCGTGGCATAGCCGGTCGAGTTCGCCGGTGGTGATGCCGGGCTTGACATGAGGAGCAATAAAATCCAGCACTTCCGCCCCTAGGCGCCCGGCGACATGCATTTTTTCGATTTCTTCCGGGGTCTTGATGTGGATGGTCATCTGCGGGCCACGCCTAAAGGGTGGGAAGGATAAAGGATAGCCCGGGCCAAGGGAAGCGCCGCTTGATGCATCAAGCCGAACGACACCGCATTGTGAGCTTCCCCGATGGCGCCAGCGGCGCCCTTCGAGACCACCGGGTGTCACGATCAACGCTGGTAGCGGCATTCGCGATGCCGCTCGGGACCGTGGTCGGCGCGGCGCAGCCACGAATCCCGCGCCAGCGCACCCGCCTACGCCTAAGCTTAATCTGCTGTTTAGTCATACATATTCTTGAATATAGCGGGTGCGCCATGTTATACTTCAAAGCTAGTCAAAATTCTTGGCTAAATTTAATCCGCCCCTCTTTAGGGTGCCCCTTGCGGGGTTATAACGAGCCGGGCGGCTATGACCAACCCTAAACGGAGAAGTTTGAATGTCCACGACCATGCGTCAAATGCTGGAAGCGGGAGTGCATTTTGGCCACCAGACCCGCTTCTGGAACCCGAAGATGGCTCCTTTCATTTTCGGCCATCGCAACAAAATCCACATCGTCAACCTGGAAAAGACCCTGGTCATGTACCAGGAGGCGATGAAATTCGTGAAAAAGCTGTCTTCGAACAAGGGCACGATTCTGTTCGTCGGCACCAAGCGCCAGGCGCGCGAAATCATCAAGGAAGAGGCGCTGCGTTGCGGCGCGCCTTACGTCGACCATCGTTGGTTGGGCGGCATGCTGACCAACTTCAAGACCGTCAAGCAGTCGATCAAGCGGTTGAAGGAGATGGAGGCGATGCTCGCCGACGGCAGCATTGAAAAACTTCCGAAAAAAGAGGCGTTGGGCATCCAGCGCGAGCTGGTCAAATTCGAGCGCAGCCTGGGCGGCATCAAGGATCTCACCGGCGTGCCGGATGCCCTGTTCATCATTGACGTCGGCTACCAGAAAGGCGCGGTGGTCGAGGCCAACAAGCTGGGCATACCGATTATCGGCGTGGTCGACACCAACCACTCGCCCGAGGGCATCACACACGTGATCCCGGGCAACGACGATTCCAGCCGCGCCATCCGTCTGTACGCCCGCGGTGTGGCCGACGCAATTCTGGAAGGTCGCAATATGTCGGTGCAGGAGATCGTCGCAGGCGGCGGCGGCGATGAGTTCGTGGAAGTGGATACGCACGAAGCATCGGCTGGCTGAGCCGGACCGGCAGCGCCATGCAACAGGGGCGCAAGCCCCTTTTTTTGAACTTCAAGAGGCTGTTTCAGGGTGACTGATACGGCCCCTGACATAGGGAAACAGGAGGCAATGTTTCCCTATGGTTTTGTAACGGACACTAGGAGCGAATAAATGGCAGAAGTTACCGCAGCCATGGTAAGGGAGCTGCGCGAGATCACCGGTCTGGGCATGATGGAGTGCAAGAAAGCCCTGGTCGAGACCAGCGGCGACCTGAAATCCGCTGAAGACCTGTTGCGGGTGAAGAGCGGCGCCAAAGCGAACAAGGCCGCCGGGCGCGTCGCGGCCGAAGGCGTGATCGGCGCCTACCTTTCCGACGACGGCAAATGCGCCGCATTGGTAGAGGTCAATTGCGAAACCGATTTCGTGGCCAAGAACGCAGATTTTCTCGATTTCGCCTCCGCACTGGCGCAACTGGTGGCAAAACACAATCCGGCCGATGTGGCGGCACTCTCTGCGCTCAGCCTGGAGGGCGGCACGGTCGAGGCGAAGCGCCAGGCCCTGGTGCAGAAAATCGGCGAGAATCTCAGGATCCGCCGCTTTCACCGCGTGCAGACCGGAGCCAAGCTGGCCCAGTACCTGCACGGTGTCAAGATCGGCGTGCTGGTCGAGTTCGACGGCGAAAACGAAGTCGGCAAGGACCTCGCCATGCATATTGCTTTCGCCAAACCGCAGTTCCTGTCCCGCGCCGAGGTGGCTCCCGCGGTGCTCGCGCGCGAACGCGATGTGCTCGTCGCGCGTGCCCAGGAATCGGGCAAACCCGCCAATATCGCGGAAAAAATGGTCGAAGGCGGTCTGAATAAATTTCTTGGCGAAATCACTTTGCTCGGCCAGGCCTTCATCAAGGACGGCAAGCTGACGGTGGAAAAGATGCTCGCCGCGAAGCGCGCCAAGCTGATCAGCTACAAGTTTTTCGTCGTGGGCGAGGGCATAGAGAAGAAGTCCGGCGATTTCGCCGCCGAAGTGGCGGCACAGGCCAAAGCCGCCGCGGGTTGAGCGCCGTGCCCTCAGCGCCAGCGTACAAGCGCATCCTGCTCAAGCTCTCGGGCGAAGCCCTGATGGGCAAGGATGCCTACGGCATCAATCGAACGACCATAGACTGGATCGTCGCCGAGATCGCCGTGGTGGCCGCCATGGGCCTGGAGATCGCAGTGGTGATCGGCGGCGGCAACATTTTTCGCGGCGTAGCCCCCGCCGCCGCCGGGATGGACCGGGCCACGGCCGACTACATGGGCATGCTCGCCACCGTAATGAATGCGCTGGCCTTGCAGGATGCCATGCGCCGCGGCGGCCTGAATAGCCGGGTGCAATCGGCGCTCAACATTGAACAGGTAGTGGAACCCTACATCCGCGGCAAGGCCATGCGTTACCTGGAAGAGGGCAAGATCGTCATTTTTGCCGCCGGTACCGGCAACCCGTTTTTCACCACCGACACGGCGGCGGCGCTGCGCGGCACCGAGATGGGCTGTGATATTGTGCTGAAGGCCACCAAAGTGGACGGAGTGTACAGCGCCGATCCGAAGACCAATCCGCAGGCGCGGCGCTATGCACGGCTCAGCTTCGACGACGCGATCAACCAGAACCTGAAGGTGATGGACGCGACGGCGCTGACGCTGTGTCGCGATCAGAAGCTGCCGATCAATGTGTTCAGCATCTTCAAAGCAGGGGCGCTGAAACGGGTAGTGATGGGCGAAGACGAGGGAACGCTGGTACATAGCTGAATGAGGGGTGACCATGATTGCTGATGTCAAGAAGACCGCGGAGCAGAAAATGCACAAGTCGCTCGAGGCGCTGAAAACCGATCTTGGCAAGGTGCGCACCGGGCGCGCCCACACCGGCATCCTCGACCACATCACGGTCGATTACTACGGCACGCAGATGCCGCTCAACCAGGTCGCCAACCTGACCCTGCTCGACGCGCGCACCATCGGCATCTCGCCCTGGGAAAAGAAAATGGGGGCGGTAATTGAAAAGGCGATCCGCGAGTCCGATCTTGGTCTCAACCCCTCCGCTCAGGGCGATCTCATCCGCGTGCCGATGCCGGCGCTGACCGAAGAGCGCCGCCGCGAACTGATCAAAGTGGTCAAGGGCGAGGGAGAGAACGCCAAGGTGGCGGTGAGAAACCTGCGGCGCGATGCCAATCACCACCTCAAGGAGCTGCTCAAGCAGAAAGCCGTTTCCGAGGACGATGAACGCCGCGCGCAGGACGAGATCCAGAAGCTTACCGACAAATTCATTGCCGAGATCGACAAGCTGCTCACCGCCAAAGAAACGGACCTGATGGCAGTCTGACTCGGGCAACCTCCAGCACCGGAATATCCATGCCCTCGTTTTCCAGCTCGACACGCGACATCCCGCAGGTGAAGGAGATTCCGCGTCACATCGCCATCATCTTGGACGGCAATGGACGCTGGGCCAAGCAACGCATGCTGCCGCGCGCGGCCGGCCACAAACGCGGCGTGGAAATCGTGCGCGAAGTGGTTAAAGCCTGTGCGGCGCGGGGCGTAGAATACCTCACCCTGTTCGCGTTCAGTTCGGAGAACTGGCGCCGGCCGGCCGAAGAAGTGTCGATGCTGAAGCAGTTGTTCATCCTGGCGCTGGAGCGGGAAGCTGAAAGGCTGCACCGCAACGGTATACGCCTGCGAGTGGTGGGCAACCTCGCGCCCTTCGGCAACAAAATCACCGAGCTGGTTGCGCGGGCCGAGCGGCTGACTCGCGACAATAAGGGCATGACCCTTACCATCGCGGCGAATTACGGCGGGCGTTGGGATTTGTTGCAGGCCATGCAACACCTGGTCGAGTCGCAGCCGCAACAGCATGGCGCATTCACTGAAGAGCAGCTGGCCAGTTGCCTCGCCATGGCGTACGCACCCGAGCCGGACCTGTTCGTCCGCACCGGCGGAGAGCAGCGCATCAGCAACTTTCTTCTGTGGCAGCTTGCCTACAGCGAATTCTATTTCACCGACACGCTCTGGCCCGACTTCGACGCCGCGGCCCTGGACCTGGCGATTGCGTCTTATCAGCGGCGCGAGCGCCGCTTCGGCCGCACCAGCGAGCAGGTCGAGGTCGCAGAAAAGTCGCCGTCCCCCAAGAGGGAGCTTGCCTGATTGTGCCAATCGGCCGGGCGCATTGACCTATGCTCAAGACGCGGGTCATTACAGCGCTGGTGTTGTTGGTCGTTTTTCTGGCGGCGCTGTTCTGGCTGCCGCAGCGCGCCTGGGCCGCATTCGCCGGCGTATTGGTCGTCCCGGCGGCATGGGAATGGGGCAAGCTGATAAAGTTCTCGCGCGTCGCCTGCGGCCTGTATGTCCTCGTCGTCGCGGCAGTTTGCGCGGTGCTGTTTGGTTTGGTGCAGGGAGATACGCCGGGCGGCCCTGCCGTGCTGCAACCCGGCGGGCTGCAATCCGCGGTCTATCTTGGCGCAAGCCTGTTCTGGTTGGTCGTGGTGCCCCTGTGGTTATGGCGTTCCTGGCTGCCCCGGGCACACTGGCTGGCGGCACTGACCGGTCTTTTGGTGCTGGTGCCGACCTGGCTGGCGCTGGTCGAACTGCGCAACCTCGGCCCTTTGCTGCTGTTGCTGCTGATGTCGGTGGCGTGGATTTCGGACACTGCGGCCTATTTCGCCGGACGCCGCTTCGGGCGGCACAAACTGGCGCCGTCGATCAGTCCGGGCAAGACTTGGGAAGGGGTTCTTGGGGCCGTACTGGCTGTGAGCTTGTACGCCGCGATCTGGAGTTTGGTCTGGCAAGCGCATTTTCCGCACGCGCTCAAATCGATGCGCTTCGGGACCTTCGGCATGTTGCTGTTTCTGTGGTTGCTCACCGCGATCGGCATTTACGGTGACTTGTTCGAATCGGCATTGAAGCGGCAGGCTGGGGTCAAGGATAGCGGCGCACTGCTGCCGGGCCACGGCGGGGTGCTTGATCGCATCGATGCCCTCACTGCAGTGCTGCCGGTTGCGGCCCTGGTATATCTGTCATGAGCCGGCTGCAGAATCTCACCATACTCGGGGCGACCGGTTCCATCGGGCTCAACACCCTCGATGTAGCGGCGCGGCATCCGCAACGTTTCCGCATATTTGCCCTGAGCGCAAATGAGCGCATCGATGCACTGGCCGAACTGTGCCTGCGCCACAAACCGCGCTACGCAGTGGTGGCGCATGCCGCGCAGGCCGACGCACTGAATGCGCGCCTTGACGCAGGCGCGACGCAAGTCCTGATCGGGCCGCAGGGATTGGAGCAGATTTCGGCCCATCCAGAAACCGACTGCGTCATGGCGGCAATCGTCGGCGCGGCCGGCCTCGCACCCACCCTCGCCGCGGCGCGCGCGGGCAAGAAGTTGCTGCTGGCGAATAAGGAAGCCCTGGTCATGGCCGGGCCCATCTTCATGGACGCGGTGCGCACTCATGGTGCGACGCTGCTGCCCATCGACAGCGAGCACAATGCCATATTCCAGTGCCTGCCCAATTTTCTCGCCGGTGATCTGGGCAGCCACGGCGTGCGGCGTGTGCTGTTGACCGCTTCCGGCGGACCGTTCCGGGAAACCGACCTGGCACGGCTGCAGAGCGTGACGCCGGATGAGGCCTGCGCCCATCCGAACTGGGTGATGGGGCGAAAGATCTCGGTGGATTCGGCCACCATGATGAACAAGGCGCTCGAAATCATCGAGGCGCACTGGCTGTTTGGAGCAACGCCTGAGCAAATTCAGGTGGTGATCCATCCGCAGAGCGTGGTGCATTCCATGGTCGAATACGCCGATGGCTCGGTCATCGCCCAGCTTGGGAACCCCGACATGCGCACGCCGATCGCGCACGCGCTGGCCTACCCTGAGCGGATTGAAGCGGGCGTGGGCTCGCTCGACTTGTCCCGCGTCGGCAGGCTCGATTTTGCGGCGCCGGATTTCGTGCGCTTTCCGGCGCTGCGGCTGGGGTATCGTGCCCTGGAGGAAGGCGGTACCAGCCCGGCGACGCTGAACGCGGCCAACGAAATTGCGGTCGCCGCCTTCCTCGAGCGGCGGCTGCCGTTTCTTGCCATCACCGCGGTGATCGAGGCGGTGATGAATGAATTGCGCCCGCGCCCGCTGGCCAGCTTGGATGATGTGCTCGAAGCGGATGCCGCCGCGCGCCGGCACGCGGCGCTGCAGGTCGGGGCTATGGCGGCCAAGTTATGAACCTGCTGCATACGATCGCCGCATTCGTGGTCGCGCTCGGAGCGCTCGTCATCGTGCACGAGTACGGCCACTACCTGGTCGCGCGGCTTTGCGGCATCAAGGTACTGCGCTTTTCAATCGGCTTCGGCCCGCCGTTGTGGAAGAAACGATTCGGCCGGGACGAGACCGAGTGGGTGGTAGCGGCGGTGCCGCTCGGCGGCTACGTCAAGATGCTGGACGAACGCGAGGGCGAGGTGGCGCCACAGGAGCTCGGCCGCGCGTTCAACCGGCAGAACGTGTGGCGCCGCTATGCCGTCGTCGTCGCCGGGCCGCTCGCCAACTTCCTGTTCGCGATACTGCTTTACTGGCTGCTGTTCATGCACGGCGTGCAGGAAGCGCGGCCGGTGGTGGCTTTGCCGCCGTCGGGCACGCCCGCCGCCGGCGCCGGCTTCGAATCGGGCGAAACCATACGCGCGATCAACGGCGAGCCGGTGACCTCCTGGCAGGATGTGCGCTGGCGCATGCTGCAACTCGCGCTGGAGCGAGCGCAGGTGAAGGTGGAAGTGCTCAACCGAAGCAACCAGCTCAACTGGCGCACGCTCGATTTGTCGCCCTTCGACGCGGAGCAGCTTGAAGGCGACACGCTGGCTTTGATCGGCTTGAGGCTCTATCGACCGGAAATCAGTCCGGTGATCGGCCAGATCGTGCCCGGCAGCGTGGCCGAACGGGCCGGCCTGCAAGCGGGTGATCGCATCCTTGTCGCGAACGGCAAGCCCATCCTTTCGTGGGACGAATTGGTGGAACAGGTGCGGAGACATCCAGCCCGCGAACTGCGGCTGACTTACCAGCGTGGAGACGAACGCCGCGAGCTGATGCTCGTTCCCGAAGCCGTGCAGCAGAACGGTTCCGCAACAGGGCGCATAGGCGCGGCGGCAAAGCTCGACCAGCAGGCATTGGACAAACTCGTTACCGTGGTACGCTATGGTGTCGCAAGCGCGCTGGCGAAGGCAGTAGAAAAGACCTGGGACACGTCCGTCTTCAGTCTGCGCATGCTTGGACGAATGCTGATCGGACAGGTCTCATGGAAGAATCTCAGCGGACCGGTGACCATTGCCGATTATGCCGGTCAATCGGCGCAGCTCGGGCTTGTCTCGTATCTGAATTTCCTGGCGCTGATCAGCATCAGCCTCGGGGTGCTCAACCTGCTGCCGATTCCGTTATTGGATGGCGGACATTTGATGTATTATACGGTCGAAATTTTCAAAGGCAGCCCGGTATCGGATCGGATCATGGAAATCGGCCAGAAACTTGGGCTGACCCTGTTGCTGGTTCTGATGGCGTTTGCCTTCTATAACGATATTAATCGCTTGATTTCCGGCTAACCCTGAACATGATCAGACACCTTGCCGTCGCACTCATCTGCATGTGGGTCGGCGCCGCGCACGCATTCGATCCTTTCGTGGTGCGCGATATCCGCGTCGAAGGCATCCAGCGCATCGAGGCCGGTACGGTATTCAGCTATCTCCCGGTCAAGGTCGGTGAAACCATGACCGATGAAAAGGCCGCCGCGGCGATTAAGGCGCTGTTTGCGACCGGATTTTTCAAAGACGTGCGCCTGGAAGTCCAGCGCGATGTGCTGATCGTAATGGTCGAGGAACGCCCGGCCGTGTCGCAGATCGATTTCATCGGCAACAAGGAATTCGAAAAGGAGGCATTGCGCAAGGGGCTGCGCGAAATTGGCTTGGCCGAGGGGCGATCTCTCGACAAGGCGCTGCTCGATCAGGCTGAACAGGAGATCAAGCGCCAATATCTGGCGCGCGGGCGCTATGGCGCCAGCGTCGTCACCACGGTCACGCCGCTCGAGCGCAATCGCGTGGGCGTCAGCTTTTCCATCAACGAGGGCGATGTCACCAAGATTCACCAGATCAATATCATCGGCAACAAGGCATTCAAGGAAAAGGACCTGCTGCAATTGTTCGTGCTGCAGACGCCGGGGTGGCTGACCTGGTACACCAAGAACGATCAGTATTCGAAGCAGAAATTGTCCGGTGACCTGGAGACGTTGCGTTCACATTATCTCAACAACGGCTACCTCGAGTTCAACATCGATTCGACGCAAGTGTCGATCACCCCGGACAAGAAGGACATCTACATCACGATCAACCTCACCGAGGGCGAAAAATACACCGTCTCGGATATCAAGGTAGGCGGAGAGATGCTGCTGCCGGAGGCGGAAGTGCGCCGGCTGATCCAATTGAAACCAGGCGAGACCTTCTCGCGCGAAAGGCTCAGCGAGAGCACCAAGAAAATCACCGACCGGCTGGGCAACGAGGGGTACGCCTTCGCCAACGCCAACGCGGTTCCCGAGTTGGACAAGACCGCCAAGCGGGTTGCATTGACCATAATGATCGATCCGGGGCGGCGGGTCTACGTGCGCCGTATCAGCATCTCGGGCAACACCCGAACCCGTGACGAGGTGGTCCGCCGCGAGTTGCGCCAGTTCGAAGGCGCCTACTACGACGGCGACAAGATACAGAAATCCAAGCAGCGCCTGGAGCGGCTGCAGTATTTTTCGGAGGTCGACGTCGACACGCCGGCCGTGCCGAACACCTCGGACCAGGTGGACGTGAATTTAAAGGTCAAGGAAAAATCGACCGGAGCCATCATGCTTGGCGCCGGCATTTCATCCACGGAAAAACTGGTGCTGAGCGGCTCGATCACGCAGCAGAACATTTTTGGCAGCGGCAAACACCTCAGCCTGCAACTCAACACCAGCAAAATCAGCAGGAACATCGGCTTGAGCTTCACCGACCCCTATTACACGGTGGACGGCGTCAGCCGCGGCTTCGACATCTACGATCGCCGCCTCGACGCTTCTTTGCTGGGATTGGGCTTTTACACCACTAACACGATCGGCGGAGGGGTGCGCTACGGCGTGCCGCTGACTGAGATAGATAATCTCGGCTTCGGTCTTGGCGCCGAAAACACCAAGATCGGCGTCGATCAGAGCAGTCCGCAAAGGTACCAGGAATTTGTCAACATCTTCGGTAAGACCAACAGCGCGTTTCCGGGGACAATTGGTTGGATACGCGACCAACGCGACAGTGCCCTTTTGCCGACCAAGGGTGCCTTGGTCCGGGCCAGCCTGGAAGCTGGACTGCCGGGGGGAACGCTGAAATACTACAAGGTCACCCAGCAGGCGCAGTGGTATTACCCCATATCGCGCAGTTATACGCTGATGCTCAACGGCGAGATCGGGGCAGCCAATGGCATGAGCGGAAAACCTTTGCCGTTTTACAAGAATTTGTATGCCGGTGGCGTCACCTCGGTGCGCGGCTACGATTCATACTCCCTTGGCCCCCGTGATTCGCAAGGCGCCTTCCTGGGTGGCAACAAGCGCCTGGTCGGAAACGCTGAAGTGCTGTTCCCGGTGCCCGGAACGGGCGTGGACCGTTCAATGCGGATGGGGGTGTTCCTCGATGCGGGTCAGGTATTCGGTGCAGATGAGAAAATGCGCATGTCGGATTTGCGCTATTCGACCGGCCTGTCGTTCAGTTGGAATTCGCCCATGGGGCCGTTGCGCCTCAGTTATGGCCATCCGCTGAATGCCAAACCGGAGGATCGGGTGCAGCACCTGCAGTTCCAGATGGGGCAGGTCTTTTAGGGTTTGAGGAGATCAGTTTGAAAAAAATCGTATTTGGCGCGTTGATTGCAATGATAGGCAGCACGGCTGCCGCCGCCGATTTCAAAATCGGGTTCGTCAACACCGAAAGGGTGTTCCGTGACGCCGCCCCGGCGGTGCGCGCGCAGAAGAAGATCGAGCAGGAATTCGCCAAGCGCGACCAGGAAATGCAGAAAATGGCCGAGCAGATTCGCAAGCTGCAGGAAAGCCTGGAGAAAAACGCGGTCACCATGCCGGAAACCGAGCGCCGCAACAAGGAGCGCGAGTTCAGCGATCTGAACAAGGATTTCCAGCGCAAGCAGCGCGAATTCCGCGAGGATCTCAACCAGCGGCGCAACGAGGAGCTGGCCGCGGTGCTCGAACGTGCAAACCGCACCATCAAGGCCATTGCCGAGGCCGAGAAATACGACATCATCTTCCAGGAGGCGGTCTACGCCAGTCCTCGCATCGACATCACTGACAAGGTGATCAAGGCACTGGAAGACAAGCCGGCAGGGAAATAGTCAGCGCCGATGGCTAAGGCCGAGAAATACCGCCTGGCCCAGATCGTCGAACGCTTTGGTGGTGAAATCCTCGGCGACCCGCAGACGCCGATAAGCCAGGTTGCGACGCTTGAGAGCGCCGGCGCACGCCACATCAGCTTTCTCACCCACAGCAAATACCGCAAGCAGCTCGCCGGTACCCGCGCTGGCGCAGTGATTCTGGGCAGAGCCGATAGCGGCCTTACCAAGTTGCCGCGCATCGTCTGCGATGATCCCTACCTTTATTTCGCCAAGGTCTCGGCCCTGTTCAACCCGCCGCAAGCAGCCACGCCCGGGGTGCACAAGAGCGCGGTCGTCGAACGCGGCACCACGATCCCGGCCAGCGCCAGTATCGGTGCCGGGGCGTATGTCGGCCGCCGGGTCAAGCTGGGCAGGGGCGTGGTGATCGGGGCGGGCTGTCACCTCGGCGATGGCGTCGAGATCGGCGCCGCCAGCCGCCTGTACCCGCGCGTGACCATCTATCCGGGTTGCTGCCTGGGCCAGCGCGCGCTGGTGCACTCCGGCGCGGTGATTGGCGCCGACGGCTTTGGCATCGCGCAGGACGATGACACCTGGCGCAAGATCCCTCAGGTAGGCCGGGTGATGATCGGCAACGACGTCGAAATCGGCGCCAATACTTGCATCGACCGGGGTGCGCTGGATGACACTGTCGTCGAGGACGGGGTCAAGCTGGACAATCTGATCCAGATCGGGCACAACGTGCGCATCGGCGCGCATACCGCGATCGCCGGCTGCACCGGAATCGCCGGCAGCACGCGCATAGGAAAGCACTGCATGATCGGCGGTGCCGCCAGTATCGTGGGACACCTCGACATCGCCGATCGCGTCATCATCCATGCGGGCGCCGTGGTCACGAAGTCGATTGGGCAAGCTGGAACCTATGGCGGTCATCCGGCCGAGAACAGCCGCCGCTGGACGCGCAACATGACGCACCTGCGCCATCTGGACGCGCTGCGCGAGCGGGTACGCCATATCGAGCAACAGCTGTCACTGCCGGAGGAGAAAGCTTGAACATCCAGGAAATCCTTGAATACCTGCCGCACCGCTACCCGTTTCTGCTCATAGACCGGGTGATCGAATGCGAGTTGGGCAAGCGCATCCGGGCGCTGAAAAACGTCAGCGTCAACGAGCCCTATTTCAACGGCCATTTTCCGTATTACAAGGTCATGCCCGGCGTGCTCATCGTCGAAGCCATGGCGCAGGCGGCGGCGATCCTGTCGTTTCGCACCATGGGCATCAAACCGGACGACAAATCCGTTTACTACTTTGCCGGCATCGATCGGGCGCGATTCAAGAAGCCGGTGATGCCCGGCGACCAGCTGGTGCTGGAGGTGAGCATCGAGCGTACCGTACGCTCGGTGGTGAAATACGCCGGCAAGGCTTACGTCGGCGAGGTGCTGGTTGCCGAGGCGGAACTGCTCTGCACCCTGCGTCCGATATAATGATTCATCCAAGCGCCATCATCCACCCCGGGGCCAGGCTGGGGGCGAAGGTGAGCATTGGCGCCTACAGCATCGTCGGCGAGCATGTCGAGATCGGCGACGATACCCGGATAGGCCCGCACGTGGTAATCGAAGGCCGTACCAGGATCGGCAGGAACAACCGCGTGTTCCAGTTCTGCTCGCTGGGAGCGGCGCCGCAGGACAAGAAATACGCGAACGAACCGACGCGCCTGGAGATCGGTGATGGCAATACCATACGCGAGTTTTGCACGCTCAATTGCGGCACCGCGCAGGACGCGGGCGTCACCCGCTTGGGGCACGACAACTGGATCATGGCCTATGTGCACCTGGCGCACGACTGCCAGATCGGCGACCACACGATTTTTGCCAACAGCGCCCAACTCGCCGGTCACGTGCATGTCGGCGATCACGCCATACTCGGCGGTTTCACCGGCGTACACCAGTTCGTGCGCATTGGCGCCCACAGCTTTACCGCGATCGCCACGGTATTGGTGCACGACCTGCCGCCCTATGTGATGGCGGCGGGCGACACGGCCAAGCCCTACGGCATCAACGTCGAGGGGCTGCGCCGGCGCGGTTTCTCGGCCGAGGCCATGACCGCGATCAAGCGCGCCTACAAGACACTTTACAAATCCGGCCTGACCTTGGATCAAGCCAAGGCGCAGCTTGCCGAACGCGCCAAGACCTGCGCTGAAATCGGCGTGCTCACCGAATTTCTGCAGGGCTGCACCCGCGGGATCGTGCGCTGACGTGATCGGGCGGCAGGTTACCATCGGCATGGTCGCCGGCGAGGCCTCGGGCGACCTGCTTGGGGCGCATTTGATGGCGGCACTGCACGCGCATCTGCCGGGCGCCAGGTTCATCGGCATCGGCGGCCCCAAGATGCAGTCCGAAGGCCTCGATGCCTTGTTTCCGATGGAACGCCTGGCGGTGCGCGGCTATGCCGAGGTGCTGCGGCATTATCCGGGCCTCGTGTGGATGCGACGCAAACTGCGCCGGGCCTTGCTCGAAGCGCGACCGCAGCTGTTCATAGGCGTGGATGCGCCCGATTTCAATCTGGGTCTGGAAGCCGGTCTGAAGCGCGCCGGCATACCGGTCGTGCACTACGTAAGCCCCTCGATCTGGGCCTGGCGCGGCGGCCGCATCGGCGCCATTGCGCACTCGGTCGATCACGTGCTGACGCTGTTTCCCTTCGAAGAGACAATTTACCGCAAAGCAGGCGTTCCCGCGACCTATGTCGGCCATCCGCTCGCCGACATGATTCCGGAACAAGACCAGACTGCCAGCACGCGCCTGCAACTCAAGATCGCGCCGGAGCGCAAAGTGATCGCGCTCCTGCCGGGCAGCCGCCAGTCCGAATTGCGCTACATGGCGGACACCTTCATTGCGACGGCCAGGCTGCTGGCGCAGAGAATAGAGCAACCGTTGTTCCTGGTCCCGCTGGTCAGCCGCGAAACGCGCGAGATTTTCGAGGCCGCACTGTACCGGGCCGACGCGGCCGAACTGGCGCTGACGATTCTCTTCGGCCACGCCCGGGATGCGCTCGCCGCCGCCGACGTCGCGCTCGTGGCCAGCGGAACCGCGACCCTGGAGGCGGCGTTGCTGAAAAAGCCCATGGTCATTGCCTATAAGATGGCCGGGGCAAGCTTTCAGCTGATGCGGCGCATGGGCTATCTGCCTTACGTCGGCCTGCCCAACATTCTGGCCGGAGAATTCGTGGTGCCGGAGTTGCTGCAGCACGACGCCACTCCGGAAAACCTGGCGCAGGCCTTGCTCAATACGCTCAACGACACCGTGGTGCGCGAGCGCATCGCGCAGCGCTTTGCCGCCATTCACCGCCAGCTGAAGTGCAACGCCGCGGAGCAGGCCGCCAGGGCGGTGCTGCCTTTGCTCGCGCGGGCGGTCGCATGAGCCGGGTCGTATGAGCCTTGTGTGCGGCGTGGACGAAGCGGGGCGGGGGCCGCTTGCCGGCCCGGTCTACGCCGCTGCGGTGATCCTCGACCCGGCCTGGCACATAGCCGGCCTGGCGGATTCCAAGGTTCTGTCCGCGTCCCGGCGTCTGGAACTGGCAGAGCAGATACGCCTGCACGCGCTTGCCTGGGCGATCGCTTCGGCCTCGGTGGCCGAGATCGACGCGATCAACATCCTGCAAGCCAGCCTGCTCGCGATGCGCCGCGCGGTGGAGCAATTGAGCGTCGCACCGAGCGAAGTCCTGGTGGATGGCAAGCAGTGTCCTGTCATCGGCTATCCGGTTAGAGCCATCGTCAAGGGCGACAGCAAGATCCCCGCGATTTCTGCCGCCTCGATCCTGGCCAAGACCGCGCGCGACGCGGAAATGTTGCGCCTGCACCAACTCTACCCGCATTACGGTCTGGATCGGCACAAGGGCTACCCGACTGCCGCTCATCTTGCGGCGCTGGAGCGGCACGGCGTGGGCGAAATCCACCGCCGCAGCTATGCGCCGATACGCCGGCTGCTCAAGGGTCAGGACGAATCCTAATAGAGGGGTAAGCGCGATCTGCGGCGCTCAGGCAAACTCGCGCAGCAGGCGCGTGAGGCTGGATTGCTCGCTTTTCGGCAGGAACAAGTGCCGCCGCGCTGCAATACCGCGCTTGAGCGACTGGTAATATGCCTGGTGCCGCATGGCCTTGGCAAGCAGCCGGGCGAGCGCCTTTTCATCTCCTGGCGCGAAATAACCAGGGTAACCCGCGCCCAGCATGCCGAGATTGCCCGGGATCGCGGACGCAAGCACCGGCACGCCGGCGCACACCGCTTCCGCAATCGCGTTCGCGCCGCCTTCCATGCTCGAACTGATCACCATCAGGTGACTGCGGCCGAGCCAGCGCAGCGCACGCCAATGCGGCAGGCCGCCGAGCCAGCGGTAGCGCGGGTCGTGGACCATCAGGGTCTTCGCCTGTGCCGCCAACGCCGGCGACATGGCTTTACCCAGATGCAACAGCTCAATCTTTTCCTCCGGCGGGATGAGTTGCAGCGCCAGCGCGGCGCGGAAAGGATCTTTTTCCTCGCGCAGATGACCGAGAACGCAGACGCGAAAGGTTTTCTTGGGGGGTATCGCTTTTGTCTTCACCTGCGCCGATTGATAGACCACACGGGTCTTGGCGCGAAATTGGCGCGGCAACGCCTTCAAGCCCTCGTCCTGCAGAATCACCAGCCGCTGCGCAAGCTTGAGAGAGCGCTGCGCGCCGGCGTCGTAGCGTATATCGCGATAGAGATCGGTTCCGGTGAGCACCACGACCAGGTTGCCGTCCGGGTACGCCTGGTGATAGCGCACCACGGACGCATGGCTGCGGCGCGCGTGCAAAGCGAACAGGACGTCGACTCGCGTCGCGTCCCAGTCGGTCGCTACGCTGACTTCATGCCCGGCCGCGCGCAGCATCGCAGCCCAGCGCTGCGCCGTGTGCCGGTTGCCGGTTCGCGACCCGGCGGCCGCCGGCGTGACGATTGCAATTTTCACCTTGAAGGTTCTCGGTTAGACTTGTCGCGCTGTCATTCTATTCGAGCATGAGCATCTTAGAGCAATTCCATAGTGCGGGCCAGGCAGCGCAGCTGCGCGCAAGCCGCGCGCGCTCGCGCGCGCTGACTCGTGATCTTTGCGGCGAGCAGTTGTTCGGCCCGCGCTTACCTGTCGTGAACCCGGTGTTATGGGAACTCGGGCACGTTGCCTGGTTTCAGGAGCGCTGGTGCCTGCGCTGGCGCGACGACGGTACGCTCGCGAACTCAATGCTGCCTGGGGCAGATGGCCTGTACGACTCGGCTGCGATTGCGCACGATCTGCGCTGGGACCTGCCTTTGCCCGCGCTCGATGCGACGCTCGCCTACCAGGACCGGGTACTCGATCTGGTACAGGAGCGTATGCAGCGCGAATCCGACAATCCGCGCCTGGCTTATTTCGTGCAGCTGGTCGTATTCCACGAGGACATGCACGCCGAGGCATTTCACTACACGCGCCAGACGCTTGCCTATGCCGCGCCACAGTTGCCCCGGCCGGCTACGGACCACGCCGCCAGCGAATCGGCGCAGCCGGGAGGCGACGCTTCTATTCCTGGCGGACACTACCTGCTGGGCGCGGATCGCGGGCCGGGATTTGTGTTCGACAACGAAAAATGGGCGCATTCGGTCGAGGTCCGGCCGTTCCGGATCGCGCGTTGCGCCGTCAGCAGCGCGCAGTACGCCGAATTCGTCGAGGACCGAGGCTATCTGCGGCCCGAGTTCTGGTCCGAGGCGGGCTGGCGCTGGTTGCGGCAGAGCAGGGCGCAGGCGCCGCGCTATTGGCGCAAGCAGGACGGCCTGTGGCAGCAACGGTGCTTCGACGCATGGGTGCCGCTGCCATTGCGCGAGCCGGTCATCCATGTGAACTGGCATGAGGCGCAGGCTTATTGCCGCTACGCCGGCCGGCGCCTGCCGAGCGAGGCAGAATGGGAAATGGCGGCGGCCGGCTCCGGCACGGGAGCGAAGCGTCGCTATCCCTGGGGTGATGCCACGCCCGACGCCCGGCGCGCAAATCTGGAGGGCAGCGCTCCGGCGCCGGTCGATGCGCTGCCCGCGGGAGCGAGCGCGCACGGCTGCCGCCAGCTGATCGGTAACGTGTGGGAATGGACCGACACGAATTTCGGCCCCTATCCCGGCTTCGAGCCGGATCCCTACAAGGAATACTCCCAGCCCTGGTTCGGCACGCACAAGGTATTGCGCGGCGGCAGTTTTGCCACGCCGGCACGCCTGATCCGCAATACCTGGCGCAATTTCTATACGCCGGAACGCTACGACATATTCGCCGGATTCCGCACGTGCGCGATCGAGACCTGAAGCTGATACGCTCGCGCGACAACCCGCGCTTCAAGGCGCTGCGCGAGCTCGCCACCTCCACGCGCGAGCGGCGCAAAGCGGGCTTGGCGCTGCTGGACGGCGCGCATCTGATCGCGGCCTACCGCGCGAGCGGCGGCGTGCCGGAGCAGCTGATTCTCAGCGACAGCGGTATGGCCAATGCGGAAGCCGCGCAGCTCGCGGCGGGCGCGTCCGCGCAAGGCGCGCTGGTGCTGGCCGATGCCCTGTTCAACGACGTCGCCCAGGTCGCGACGCCGACCGGCATCGTCGCATTGATACGCACGCCCAAACCGGGTCCGCTGCCAGGCAGGATCGAGCGCTGCGTAATGCTGGAAAACATCCAGGACGCGGGCAACCTCGGCTCGATTCTGCGCAGCACCGCGGCAGCGGGCATTGTCACAGTCCTGCTATCCCAAGGTTGTGCCTTCCCCTGGTCGCCCAAGGTCCTGCGCGCCGGGATGGGCGCGCATTTCAGCCTCGACATTTACGACAACGCTGATCTCGCGGCTGCCGTGCACCGGCTTCCGGGCCGGCTGATTTGCACCAGCAGCCATGCCCGCAAATCGCTTTACCAAGCCGATTTGCGCGGTCCGCTGGCGTGGGTATTCGGTAACGAAGGTTCGGGCGTGAGTCCCGCGTTGAGCGCTGCCGCGGCCGAACAGGTGCGCATTCCCATGCCTGGAAAGACCGAGTCGCTCAACGTCGCGGCGGCTGCGGCGATCTGCCTGTTCGAGCAAGTCCGGCAGCGAATCTAAGGACCGCGCCGCTAGGATTTGCTTTTTGAACGCATCAGGCGCTGTTTCTCCCGGTCCCAATCGCGCTTTTTCTCGGTTTCGCGTTTGTCGTGCTGCTTCTTGCCGCGGGCAAGGCCGATTTCGATCTTTATTCTGCCGTTCTTGTAATGCATGTCCAACGGCACCAGGGTGTAGCCGGAGCGCTCCACCTTGCCGATCAGGTGCTGGATCTCCTCGCCATGGAGCAGCAGCTTGCGCGTGCGCACGGGGTCGGGATGGATGTGGGTAGAGGCCGTGGGCAGGGCGCTGATGTGGCCGCCGACCATGTAGATCTCCCCGCCGCGGATAAGCACATAGGCGTCCTTGAGCTGCACCCGTCCGGAGCGGATGGCTTTGGCTTCCCAGCCTTCCAGCACCAGGCCGGCTTCATAGCGCTCCTCGATGAAATAATCGTGAAAGGCTTTTTTGTTCTGTGCGATCGTCATGGGAGCCGTATTGGTACAATCGGGTAATTTTAACAGTTGCGCCGCGCCTTCATGGCCATAGTGGAAAAATCAGTTCTGGTCGGTCATAGCGCAGCCCAGATGTACGCTCTGGTCGAAAACGTCGAGGCCTATCCGCAATTTCTGCCCTGGTGCAGCGGCGCCGAGGTGCGGCCGCTCGATGCGCACAGGGCCGTGGCCACGCTGCACGTCAACTATCACGGCCTGCGCCAGCACTTCACCACACAAAATCGCATGGAACAGGCAGCCTTGATCGAGATGAAGCTGGTGAATGGCCCGTTCAAACACCTGGATGGCTTCTGGCGTTTCGTGCCGCTCGCCGAGCAGGCGTGCAAGATCGAATTCCGCTTGAGCTACGAACTATCGGGCAAGCTGATGGAGAAGATCGCCGGGCCGGTGTTCAGTCACATCGCCAACACCTTTGTCGAAGCCTTCGTCAAGCGGGCCGTGACTCTGTACGGACCGGGATGAGCATGCGGGTCGAGGTGATCTATGCGCTACCGCAGAAGCAGGAGCGCGTGCTGCTGGATCTGCCGCCCGGCAGCACTGTGCAGGACGCGCTTCAGGCGAGCCGCTTGCTGCAGCGCCTGCCGCAGATCGAATTCGGCCGCTTAGGGGTGTGGGGCAGGCCGGTCACCGCGGAGACCAGGCTGCGCGACCGGGACCGGGTGGAGATCTACCGGCCGTTGATCGCCGATCCCAAGGAAGTTCGGCGCGAGCGCGCCGCAAAGACCCGCAAATAGGCCTTAATTGCACGCTGCGGCAGCTTCCTGCCGCGCCCTGTCCGTTTCCTGGACTATTTGCTGGTCATCCAGAAAAACGCGCTCGCCCTTTTCGTCGATGCGCATCTGGCGCCCGCCTATCTCCAGAATGGCGAGCGCCGCCTTCGCGCGTTTGCAGTTCTCTGCCCTGTCGCGCCCTTCCGCCTGCTTCCGTGCCTCCTCGTCCTGCGCTTTGGTCGTATCCAGCTGGCGTTTGCGGAAAGCCTGCTCCTGCTCGGCCGCCGTCTTCGGCCCGGCCTTGGCGGCATCCTTCGGTGTCCCGCCCTTGGCGTCGCTTGCCGCGGGTGTGCTGGCGGCACGGGCAGGCTCGCGCAGCTTTTCGGTCTTGATGTTGCTCGGCGGGGGCTTGTCCGAATACTGCACCTTGCCGTCCGAATCCACCCATTTGTACATCTGGGCAGATGCCGGGAGGGCCACACACAGCGCCAGCCCTAATGCCACCGAAAGTCGTTTCATGCGGGCACACCTTCCATTTGTTCAGCCAGTTCGAAAATAACGGCTTTCCGCCGTCGCGTCAAATGGCCTTAACGCGCCGACCCATGCTTCGGTTTCAGCCTCGGTTTATTTGCCCACCGGGTACAGGCGCGTATAATGTCGCTTTGCGGCCAGGAGTTTTACCATGCGCGTCATTCAGAAAGCGCTGACCTTCGACGATGTCCTGCTCGTTCCCGCCCATTCGACCGTTCTCCCGCGCGATGTTTCCCTCAACACGCGCCTGACGCGCAAGATCAAACTCAATATCCCGCTGGTGTCGGCTGCGATGGACACGGTCACGGAAGCGCGGCTGGCGATCGCCATCGCCCAAGAGGGCGGAATCGGCATTATCCACAAGAACCTTAACCCCAAAGCGCAGGCGGCCGAGGTGCTGAAGGTCAAGCGCTTCGAGTCGGGCGTGCTGCGCGATCCGATGACGGTTACACCGGACATCACGGTGCGCGAACTACTCGCGCTGACGCAGCAGTACAAGGTATCGGGCTTTCCCGTGGTCGATCAGGGCAAGGTGGTCGGCATAGTCACCAACCGCGACTACCGCTTCGAAACCAATCTGGACGCCCCGGTACGCACCATCATGACCCCGCGCGAGCGCCTGATTTACGTCAAGGAAAGCGCCAGCCCCGAGGAAGCCCGCGCGTTGCTGCACAAGCACCGGCTGGAGCGCGTTCTGGTGGTCAACGACGGTTTCGCGCTGCGCGGTCTGGTGACGGTGAAGGACATCCTCAAGGCGACCGAGCATCCGCTCGCCAGCAAGGATGAACAAGGCAAGCTGCTGGTCGGTGCAGCAGTGGGTGTGGGCGAGGGCACGGAGGAGCGCGTCGAGCATCTGGTCGAGGCCGGCGCCGACGTGATCGTGGTCGATACGGCGCACGGTCACGCCCAAGGCGTGCTGGACCGTGTGCGCTGGGTCAAGAAAAACTTCCCGAACGTGGAAGTCATCGGCGGCAACATCGCGACGACTTCCGGCGCCAAAGCCCTGGTCGACCATGGCGCCGACGGCATCAAAGTAGGCATCGGTCCCGGTTCCATCTGTACCACACGGGTCATTGCGGGCGTGGGCGTGCCTCAGATCTCCGCGGTCCAGAACGTGTACGCGGCGCTCAAGGACACCGATGTGCCGTTCATCGCCGACGGCGGCATTCGTTACTCCGGCGATGTCGCCAAGGCGGTCGCGGCCGGCGCGGACGCGGTAATGATGGGCAGCATATTCGCCGGCACCGAAGAAGCACCGGGGGAGACCATTCTCTACCAGGGCCGCTCCTATAAGCTCTACCGCGGCATGGGCTCGCTGAGCGCAATGCAGGACGGTGCCGCCGACCGCTATTTTCAGGATCCAGCCAACAATGCCGACAAGCTCGTTGCCGAGGGGATCGAGGGGCGCGTGCCCTACAAAGGCAGCGTAGTCAGCATCATTTTCCAGATGGTCGGAGGTCTGCGCGCCAGCATGGGCTACTGCGGTTGCGCCACCATCGACGACATGCGGACCAAGACGGACTTCGTCGAGATCACCTCGGCGGGCATGCGCGAATCGCACGTGCACGACGTGCAGATCATCAAAGAGGCCCCAAATTATCAGGTCGAATGACCTTGTCGACTCCACGACCCGACTCTAGGGCCCGACTCTACGACCAAGGGCCGATCGTGCCTCAACCAGCACGACCGGCCTTATCATTTGTGAAGACTAGACGATGCATCAGAAAATCCTGATCCTCGATTTCGGCGCCCAGTACACCCAGCTGATCGCGCGCCGCGTGCGCGAAGCGCGGGTTTACTGCGAAATTCATCCCTACGACGTCAGCGACCAGTTCGTGCGCGACTTCGGCGCCAAGGGCGTGATTCTCTCCGGCAGCCATATGTCGGTGACCGAGGACACGACGGCGCGGGTGCCGCAGGCCGTATTCGAACTCGGCGTACCGGTGCTGGGCATCTGCTATGGCATGCAGACCATGGCCGGACAACTCGGCGGCAAGGTCGAGGCGGGCAAGGTGCGCGAGTTCGGCTATGCCGAGGTGCGCGCCCGGGGTCACACGCGCCTCTTCGACGGCATCGAGGATTTCCGCACGCCCGAGGGCCACGGAATGCTCAAAGTTTGGATGAGCCACGGCGACAAAGTCACCCGGATGCCGGCAGGCTTCAAGCTCATGGCTTCCACCGACTCCTGCCCGATCGCCGCCATGGCCGACGAGGAGCGCGGTTTTTACGCGGTGCAATTCCATCCCGAGGTCACGCACACGCTTCAAGGCACAGCCATCCTCAAGCGCTTCGTCAACGACATCTGCAGTTGCGCCGGCGACTGGAACATGCCCGATTATGTGTCCGAGGCAATCGCCCGGATACGCGAGCAGGTGGGCCAGGACGAGGTGATCCTGGGGCTTTCGGGCGGAGTCGATTCGTCGGTCGCCGCCGCGCTGATCCATCGCGCCATCGGCAAGCAGCTTACCTGCGTGTTCGTCGACCACGGGCTGCTGCGGCTGAACGAGGCCGAAGAGGTAATGGCGGCCTTCGCCAGGAGCCTCGGCGTCAAGGTGATCCATGTCGACGCCAGCACCGAATTCATGGGCAAGCTCGCAGGCGTCGCCGACCCGGAACAGAAACGCAAGATCATCGGCCGCGAATTCGTCGAGGTGTTCCAGCGCGAGGCGGCGAAGATCAAGAACGCCAAATGGCTGGCGCAGGGCACCATCTACCCCGACGTGATCGAGTCCGCGGGCGCCAAGACCAAGAAGGCGACCAATATCAAATCGCACCACAACGTCGGCGGCCTGCCCGATACCCTGCACCTCAAGCTGCTGGAGCCTTTGCGTGAGCTGTTCAAGGACGAAGTGCGCGAACTGGGCGTAGCCCTGGGTCTTCCTCATGACATGGTTTACCGCCACCCCTTCCCGGGGCCGGGGCTGGGCGTGCGCATCCTGGGCGAGGTGAAGCACGAATACGCCGACCTGCTGCGCCGCGCCGACGCCATTTTCATCGAAGAACTGCGTGCGGCACGTGATGCGGAGGGCAACAACTGGTACGACAAGACCTCCCAGGCCTTCGCCGTATTCCTGCCGGTGAAGGCGGTGGGCGTGATGGGCGATGGCCGAACCTACGAGTACGTGGTGGCGCTGCGCGCGGTGCAGACGCAAGACTTCATGACTGCGCACTGGGCGCACCTGCCGCACGAGCTCCTGGGCAGGGTGTCCAACCGCATCATCAACGAGGTGCGCGGCATCAATCGCGTGGTCTACGACATCTGCGGCAAACCGCCTGCGACCATTGAGTGGGAGTAATCCAAAAGGCTTTCGGATCCGCCTCGCGAGACATTGCGCTGTGCGCTGTGCGCTGGCGCACAGAGCGTTCCGCGGCAAAGAGGATATCTTTGCAAGAGTTTCACTTTCTGCCCACAAAGGAGTGGGTCGCCATCGGCGCCATCGAGCGCCGGTTCTATGCGCTGCTGCTGGAGAAGTGCGGCATCGGCGATCCAGCCTTTGCGCCGCAGTGGGACGAGAGCAAATGGCCGGGGCTGAGGGAGAAGCTTGCCCGATCATCGACTGTTTACCATAGGAAAAGGAATGACCATGCTGCCCAGCGCCAAGAGCCTTGAAGGCAAACACGTACCCAACGTCAGTTTCAAAACACGCGTCAACAATCAATGGAAGGACGTGACCACTGATGAGGTGTTCAAAGGCAAGACCGTGGTTGCGTTTTGCCTGCCTGGCGCCTATACCCCGACCTGCTCGAGCGCCCACTTGCCGCGTTATAACGAGCTCGCCGCTGTGTTCAAGGCCAACGGTGTGGACGAGATCATCTGCCTGTCGGTCAACGACGCCTTTGTCATGAACGAATGGAAGCAGGATCAGGAAGCCGAAAACATCACCCTGCTTCCCGACGGCAACGGCGATTTCGCCGCCGGCATGGGCATGCTGGTGGACAAATCCAGCCTGGGCTTCGGCAAGCGCTCCTGGCGCTATTCGATGCTGGTCAAGAGCGGCGTGATCGAGAAGATGTTCATCGAGCCCGAAAAGGAAGGCGATCCGTTTGAAGTGTCCGATGCCGACACCATGCTCAAGTACGTCAACCCGAAGGCTGTCGCGCCCGAACCCGTGGTGATCTTCGCCAAGCCCGGCTGCCCGCACTGCGCGCGCGCCAAGGCGCTGCTCGAATCCAAGGGTTATCGCTACGACGAAATCAGCCTCGGCAAGCACATCACCTCGAGCACGCTGCGTGCCGTTTCCGGCAGCGGCACCTGGCCGCAAGTCTTCATCGGCGGCAAGCTCATTGGCACTGCGGACGATCTGGAAGCGTATTTCAAAAAGCGCAAAGCAGCCTGAAGCAGTGCCTGGACATCATCGCGGTGGCGTCTACCGCTGAAACGAGGATGGGATATGAAGACCATGCAAGTTGACGTTGCGGTAATCGGCGCCGGCACGGCGGGCCTTGCCGCGTACCGCGCAGCCAAAGCCGCAGGAGTGACCGCCGTAATCATCGAAAGCGGCGACTATGGCACCACCTGCGCGCGCGTCGGCTGCATGCCGAGCAAGCTGCTCATTGCCGCCGCCGACGCCGCCCATGCCGTCGGGAAGGCACCGGGCTTTGGCATCCATGTCGATGGCGTTATCCGCATCGATGGCCGCGAGGTCATGGATCGGGTAAGGCGCGAGCGCGACCGCTTCGTCGGTTTCGCGCTGCGCGAAGTGCAAGACATGCCCGACGCGGACCGCATTCGCGGGCATGCACGTTTCGTGAACAACCATACGCTAGCGGTCGCTGACCATACACGCGTCGCGGCCAAAAGTGTAATCATCGCAACCGGTTCGCGCGCCGACTACCCGGATTCGTTCAAGGCCCTGGGCGACCGCCTCATCATGAGTGACGATGTCTTCGACTGGACCGATCTGCCCAAAGCCGTGGCCGTGATGGGCCCAGGGATTATCGGCCTGGAACTGGGTCAGGCGCTGCATCGTCTGGGCGTTCATGTTGTGGTGCTTGGACGCGGCGGCCGCGTCGGCCCCATCAGCGATCCGGAAATCCGTACTTACGCCATCGCGACGTTCAACGAGGAATTCATGCTGGAGCCCGACGCGCACATTGCCGCCATGCAGCGTGACGGCGACCGCGTCGCCATTCGACGCGCGGGGCCAAATGGCTCGCAGGAGACCGAGTATTTCGATTATGTCCTGGCTGCCACCG
>CABEAO010000015.1_pt1 | contig 28002 bp, 27 predicted proteins | sample 3132401 | NCBI WGS metagenome assembly CABEAO01 (sample SAMEA5534343, study PRJEB31848) | metagenome | biome: tundra; feature: field; material: soil | place: USA | collected 2013-05 | depth 0.45 m
AGCCGAAACAGTCCGGCACCACGCCGCCGCCACCGCAGAAAGACGGCACCACCGGCGCCGCGGCGCCGGTGGTGCCGTCTTTCTGCGGTGGCGGCGGCGTGGTGCCGGACTGTTTCGGCTTGGGCTCGCGCGGCGCCTTGCCTTCCATGATGTCGTTCAGTTGGTCGGAATCCAGGGTCTCCCACTCGAGCAGCGCCTTCGTCATCGCCTCGACCTTGTCGCTGTTCTCCTCGATCAGGCGCCGCGCCAGGGCATACTGCTCGTCGATGATGCGGCGGATCTCCTGGTCGACCTTTTGCATGGTCACCTCGGAAACGTTCTTGTGCGTGGTGATCGAGCGGCCGAGGAACACTTCGCCATCGTTTTCGCCGTAGACCATCGGCCCCAACGCATCCGACATGCCCCACTGCGTCACCATGCGCCGCGCCATCTCGGTGGCGCGTTCGAAGTCGTTCGATGCGCCGGTGGTCATCTGGTGCATGAATATCTCTTCGGCGATGCGCCCGCCGAACAGCACCGCAATACTCGAGAGCAGCCGCTCGCGGTCCATGCTGTAGCGGTCCTCCACCGGCAACTGCATGGTCACGCCGAGCGCGCGCCCGCGCGGGATGATCGTCACCTTGTGCACCGGATCGGTCTTGGGCAGGAGCTTCGCCACCACTGCGTGGCCGGACTCGTGATAGGCGGTGTTGCGCCGCTCCTCCTCCGGCATCACCAGCGAGCGCCGTTCCGCGCCCATGATGATTTTGTCCTTGGCGCGCTCGAAGTCGTCCATGTCGACCAGGCGCTTGTTGTAGCGCGCGGCGAACAGCGCGGCTTCGTTCACCAGGTTGGCGAGATCGGCGCCCGACATGCCGGGTGTGCCGCGCGCGATGATGTCGGCCTTGACGTCGGGCGCCATCGGCACCTTGCGCATGTGCACCAGCAGGATCTGTTCGCGGCCGCGGATGTCCGGCAGCGGCACCACCACCTGGCGGTCGAAGCGGCCCGGGCGCATCAGCGCCGGGTCGAGCACGTCGGGGCGGTTGGTGGCGGCGATGACGATCACCCCGGCCGTAGCCTCGAAACCGTCCATCTCGACCAGCAATTGGTTCAGCGTCTGCTCGCGCTCGTCGTTGCCCCCGCCCAGGCCCGCGCCGCGCTGGCGGCCGACTGCGTCGATTTCGTCGATGAACACGATGCACGGCGCATGCTTTTTCGCCTGCTCGAACATGTCGCGCACGCGCGCCGCGCCCACGCCGACGAACATCTCGACGAAGTCGGAGCCGGAAATCGAGAAAAACGGCACCTTGGCTTCACCGGCGATCGCCCGTGCGAGCAACGTCTTCCCCGTGCCCGGGTTGCCGACCATCAGCACGCCCTTGGGTATGCGCCCGCCGAGCTTCTGGAACTTGGACGGATCGCGCAGGAAATCGACCAGTTCCGACACCTCCTCCTTGGCCTCCTCGCAGCCGGCCACGTCGGCGAAGGTGACGGTGTTGGTCGATTCGTCCAGCATGCGCGCGCGCGATTTGCCAAAAGAGAAGGCGCCGCCGCGGCCCCCGCCCTGCATCTGGCGCATGAAGAACACCCACACGCCGATCAGGAGCAGCATCGGGAACCAGGAGACGAAGATGTTCATCAGCAGCGATGGTTCCTCCTCCGGCTTGGCCTTGATCTTGACGCCGTACTTCAGCAGGTCAGAAATGAGCCAGATGTCGCCGGGGGAGTAGCTGGTGATGGCCTTGCCGTCGGTGGTCTTGGCCTTGAGGTTGCGGCCCTCGATCACGACTTCGGCGATGCGCCCGGCCTTGACCTCCTCGTAGAACTGGGAATAGTCCATCGGCGCCTGGGTCGCCTGACGCGTGTTGAACTGGTTGAACACGGTCATCAGCACCATGCCGATCACCAGCCAGATCACGAGATTCTTAAACATGTTGTTCATTTGGTTCCTATGCAACAATTGCCGCTCGTTGCCCATTTTACAGCGTTACCGCGGACAGGGGTTAGCCGCCGCAACACCGGGTGTCTTGCGCCCGCCCCTGAGCGCTAGCCTTTCAGACCTTTCCCCAGCAAATACATCTCGCTCGAACGCCCGCGCGAGGCTTCGGGCTTGCGCGACCCCACTTTGGCAAAAGCCTTGCGCATGGCCGCCAGAAATTCGGTGAAACCGGCGCCCTGGAACACCTTGACCAAGAGCGAGCCGCCGGGCGCCAGGCATTGCCGCGCGAATTCCAGCGCCAGTTCGCACAGATACATGGAGCGGGCCTGATCGCTCACGCCGATGCCTGAGATATTGGGGGCAAGGTCCGAGATTACAAGGTCTGCCTTGCGCCCGCCCAGGGCGAGCAGCAGCGCGTCGAGCACCTCCTGCTCGCGAAAATCCCCCTGGACGAAGTGCACGCCCGCCAGCGGCTCCATCGGCAGCAGGTCCACGGCCACCACCCTGCCCTTGGTCCCGAGCTTTGCCACCACCACCTGCGACCAGCTCCCGGGCGCCGCGCCCAGATCGACCACCAGTTGCCCGGGGACGAGCAGCCGGTCTTTCTTGTCCAATTCCAGCAGCTTATAGGCGGCGCGCGAACGATAGCCTTCCGCCTTGGCCCTTTGTACATAAGGGTCATTGATGTGCTCGCGCATCCACGCCTTGCTGGTTTTACTGCGGCTCATTTCTTGGTCGGGCTGTTACAATTGAGCTTTGCCATTGCATTCATTATGAAACCCCTCTCCCCCGCCGAACGCAAGCTGCTCAAAGCACGCGCGCATGCACTCAAACCCGTGGTCACGGTGGGCAACGAAGGCCTATCGGCCCCGGTGCTCAAGGAAATAGAAATCAGCCTTAAGGCGCACGATCTGATCAAAATCCGCGTGACCGGTGATGAGCGTGACGCCCGGCTAGCCCTGTTGGGCGAGATATGCAACCGCAGCGGCGCCTCCCCGGTGCAGCACATCGGCAAGATTCTGGTCGTGTATCGCGAAAGTCAGGAAGAGCCTGCACCGCCTGCGAAAAAGCGCGCGGCGCGCAAACAGCCGCGGCGCACCAAGCGCAGCTACCAGAATACCTGAGCCGCGACGGGTACATGCGGCCGCGCGGATCGCGTCCCCTCCGTTGCAGAATTTCGATTTTGCGCGGACGAAAAACCGTCCGCGCGGATCACCGATTGGGCACGGATGAAAAGCACATCCGCGCCCAATCGGCGATCTCGTATAAAACCCCCGCGCTGTCCTTGTTTTTATCCATAACCGTGTTTTCTGTGCGGATGCGCTTTTCATCCGCGCGGAAAACACGGTTGGCGCGCGCAGCGCGCAATTCCTCTGTTGACGCGCGACGGCATTTAAGATGTCGCAATTGGTTCAGGCACTCGCCCCTTCAAACCAAGCCCAATGTCCACGTTTTATTCGTAGCGCACGTCGATTATTTCAAATTCGCGCACGCCCCCGGGAGCCTGCACCTCAACCACGTCGCGCGCGTATTTGCCGATCAGCGCGCGGGCGATGGGTGAGCCGATGGAAATCTTGCCGTGCTTGATGTCGGCCTCGTCGTCGCCGACGATCTGGTAGGTCACCTTGTCGCCGCTCGCCTGCGCCTGCAGGTCCACTGTGGCGCCAAACACGCAGCGGCCATCGGCATCGAGCAGCTTGGGGTCGATCACTTGTGCATTGGCGAGCTTGCCCTCGACCTCGGCGATGCGCCCTTCGATGAAGCTCTGCCGCTCCTTGGCGGCGTCGTACTCGGCGTTCTCGGACAAATCGCCGTGCGAGCGCGCCTCCGCGATCGCACTGATCACGCTGTGCCGGTCGACCGTCTTCAGGCGCTGCAGTTCGGCGCGCAACAACTCGGCGCCCTTGACCGTAAGTGGGGTCTTGCTCATATTCGTGCAATCCTAATTAGGGGGGTTGAACAAGGGGGCGACGCCCCCTTGTCCCCCAAGGGGACTTCCTTCGGAGCGTAAATCCCCCAAGTCAGAGGAAGCTCTGATTGCGTCACAGACTTAATCAGAGCCTCTTTAATTCCTTAATTTAGCTTTTGATGCAGGCCCTGCAAAGCGTAGGGAACCAGGTCCTGTATATGGCGCATGCCGGTGCAGGCAGCGCGGGCCCCGGCAATCGTAGTGTAATACGTGACGCGGCCCTGGAGTGCGCCGTTGCGTATGGACCATGAGTCCTGCATGGCGCTGCGTTTTTCGTCCACGGTGTTCACAATCAGGCTGACCTCGCCGTTCTTGATCATGTCCAGGATGTGCGGCCGGCCTTCCCCCACCTTGTTGACTGTCGCCACCTTGATCCCGTTCTCGGTAAGAACCTGCGCCGTGCCGCGTGTGGCGAGCAGGCTAAAACCCAGTTCCAGCAGTTCGCGCCCGATCTGTACCGCCGCGTTCTTGTCGCTGTTCCTCACGCTGATGAACGCCTTGCCCGCCTTGGGCAGCTTCACCCCGGCGGCAAGTTGCGACTTGACGAAGGCCTCGCCGAAGGACTCGCCCACGCCCATGACCTCGCCGGTGGATTTCATCTCCGGCCCGAGAATGGTATCGACGCCGGGGAATTTGATGAAAGGGAATACCGCCTCCTTCACCGAGAAATAGGGCGGAACCACTTCCTTGACCGCGCCGTTTTCGACCAGACCCTGTGCTTCCAGCGTCATCCCGGCCATGCAGCGGGCCGCGATCTTGGCCAAAGCGAGGCCGGTCGCCTTGGACACGAACGGCACGGTGCGGGAGGCGCGCGGATTGACTTCGAGCACGAACACCGTGCCATTCTGGATGGCGAACTGCACGTTCATCAGGCCGACCACTTTCAGCGCCATGGCCATCTGCACCGTCTGCGCTCGCAACTCCTGCTGCAGTTCGGCGGAAAGCGAGAACGGCGGCAGCGAACAGGCCGAATCGCCCGAGTGCACGCCCGCCTGCTCGATGTGCTCCATGATGCCGCCGATCAGCACATGCCGGCCGTCGCAGATGGCGTCCACGTCCACTTCGATGGCATCGTTGAGGAAGCGGTCGAGCAGCACCGGCGAGTCGTTGGAGACCTTCACCGCCTCGCGCATGTAGCGCTCGAGGTCCCGCTGCTCGTGCACGATTTCCATGGCGCGGCCGCCGAGCACGTAGCTCGGCCGCACCACCAGCGGATAGCCGATTTCTGCGGCAAGCCGCAGTGCGTCGGCCTCGTTGCGCGCGGTCCGGTTGGGCGGCTGCCTCAGGTTGAGATCGTGCAGCAGTTTCTGGAAGCGTTCGCGGTCCTCGGCCACGTCGATCATGTCCGGGCTGGTGCCGATGATGGGCACGCCGTTCGCCTCCAGGTCGCGCGCGAGCTTCAGCGGCGTCTGCCCGCCGTACTGCACCACCACGCCGTAGGGCTTCTCCTTGTCCACGATCTCGAGCACGTCCTCCAGCGTGAGCGGCTCGAAGTAGAGGCGGTCGGAAGTGTCGTAATCGGTCGAAACGGTCTCCGGGTTGCAGTTGACCATAATGGTCTCGAAACCGTCCTCGCGCAGCGCGAGCGCGGCGTGAACGCAGCAGTAATCGAACTCGATCCCCTGGCCGATGCGGTTGGGGCCACCCCCCAGCACCATGATCTTCTTGCGCCCGGTCGGGTTCGCTTCGCACTCTTCCTCGTAGGTGGAGTACAGGTAGGCGGTATTGGTTGCGAATTCCGCGGCGCAGGTATCCACGCGCTTGTACACCGGCCGCACCTTGAGCGCATGGCGGCGCTCGCGCACCTTGCGCTCGGTCGTGGCAAGCAGGGTGGCGAGGCGCCGGTCGGAAAAGCCGTTGCGCTTGAGGGTGAGCAGCGCCCGCACGTCGAGGTCTTCCAGGCGCTTCCCTTTCAATTCCCTTTCCTGCCTCACCAAGTCCTCGATCTGCGCCAAAAACCAGGGATCGATGTGCGTATCGCCCTGGATCTGCTCGAACGAGAGGCCGCAGCGGAAGGCGTCGGCCACGTACCAGATGCGCTCCGGACCGGGGTCGCCGAGCTCGGTTTCGAGCACCTCCGGATCGGTGGTCTTCTCGTCCAGACCGTCGGCTCCGGTCTCTAAGCCGCGCAATGCCTTCTGGAACGACTCCTGGAAGGTGCGGCCGATTGCCATCACCTCGCCCACCGATTTCATCTGCGTCGTGAGACGGCTGTCTGCCTGGGGGAACTTCTCGAACGCGAAGCGCGCGATCTTGGTGACGACATAATCGATGCTCGGCTCGAACGAGGCCGGCGACGCGCCGCCGGTGATCTCGTTCGCGAGTTCATCCAGGGTGTAGCCCACGGCGAGCTTGGCCGCGACCTTGGCGATGGGAAAACCGGTCGCCTTGGAGGCGAGCGCCGAGGAGCGCGATACGCGCGGGTTCATCTCGATCACCACCATCTTGCCGTCGGCCGGATTGATCGCGAACTGCACATTGGAGCCGCCGGTCTCCACCCCGATCTCGCGCAGCACCGCGATCGAGGCATTGCGCATGATCTGGTATTCCTTGTCGGTCAGCGTCTGCGCCGGGGCGACGGTAATCGAGTCGCCGGTGTGCACGCCCATGGGATCCAGGTTCTCGATGGAGCAGATGATGATGCAGTTGTCGGCCTTGTCGCGCACCACCTCCATCTCGAACTCTTTCCAGCCGATCACCGATTCCTCGATCAGCAGCTCTTTGGTCGGCGAGGCATCCAGGCCGCGCTCGCAGATCGCCATAAACTCCTCGCGGTTATAGGCGATGCCGCCGCCAGAGCCGCCCAGGGTGAACGAGGGCCGGATCACCACCGGGTAGCCGATTGCCGCCTGCACCTGCAGCGCCTCTTCCAGGCTGTGCGCGAGCATGGAGCGCGGGCAGTCCAGGCCGATGGATTTCATCGCCTGCTTGAATTTCTCGCGGTCTTCGGCCTTGTCGATGGCCTCGCGCGAGGCACCTATCATTTCCACGCCGTATTTTTCCAGCACGCCGTGCCGCGCCAGGTCGAGCGCGCAGTTCAGCCCCGTCTGCCCCCCCATCGTCGGGAGCAGCGCGTCCGGCCGCTCCTTGGCGATGATGGACTCGACCATCTGCCATTGGACCGGCTCGATATAGGTGACGTCGGCCATCTCCGGATCGGTCATGATGGTCGCCGGATTGGAGTTGACCAGGATGACCTTATAGCCCTCCTCGCGCAGCGCCTTGCAGGCTTGCGCGCCGGAATAGTCGAACTCGCAGGCCTGGCCGATGATGATCGGGCCGGCGCCGATGATCAGGATGCTGCGGATGTCGGTGCGTTTTGGCATTAGAGACCGACCGCCAAGGACGCGAGAGACGCCAAGGAAAAGCGGAACGAAACAATACCTTTGCGTCCTTGGCGGTTCATGCTTTTTTGTCTTCCATCAACTTCACGAAGCGGTCGAACAGGTAACCGATGTCGTGCGGGCCGGGGCTTGCCTCGGGATGGCCCTGGAAGCAGAACGCGGGCCGGTCGGTGCGCGCCATGCCCTGCAGGCTGCCATCAAACAGCGATACGTGGGTCGGCCGCAGATTGGCCGGCAACGTCGCCGGATCGACCGCAAAGCCGTGGTTCTGGCTGGTGATCACCACCTTACCCGTGTCGAGGTCCTTCACCGGGTGATTGGCACCGTGGTGGCCGAACTTCATCTTCATGGTCTTCGCGCCCGAAGCAAGGCCCAGCAACTGATGCCCCAGGCAGATGCCGAATGTCGGCATGCCGGTCGCAACGATTTCCCGTACCGCCTCGATGGCGTAATCGCAGGACTCGGGATCGCCCGGACCGTTGGAGAGGAACACGCCGTCGGGCTTGGCCGCGAGTAGGGCCTTTGCCGGCGTCTGCGCCGGGAACACCGTCACCTTGCAGCCGCGTTCGGACAGAAGGCGCAGGCTATTGCGCTTCATGCCGTAGTCATACGCGGCGACATGAAAACGATGGCTGTCGATCTTGCGATAGCCTTTGCCCAGTTCCCACGCGCCCTCGTTCCACTCGAACCGCTCGCGCGCGGACACCACCTTAGCCAGATCCATGCCGGCGAGGCCGGGAAACTCGCGCGCCATGGCGAGGGCGCGCGCGACGTCCGCCTCGGCGAGCGCCCCGCCCCGGGCGGCAGAAATGAGGCATCCTGCTTCAGCGCCATTGGTGCGCAGAATGCGCGTGAGCTTGCGCGTGTCGATGCCGGAGATCGCGACGATCTTGCTGGCTTTGAGATAATCGGACAAGCTTTGCTCGCTGCGCCAGTTCGATACGCGCAGCGGCAGGTCGCGGATTACCAGGCCGGCCGTATGCACTTGCGCCGATTCCTGGTCTTCCCGGTTGATGCCGGTGTTGCCGATATGCGGATAGGTCAGCGTGACGATCTGACGGCAATAGGAGGGATCGGTGAGGATTTCCTGGTAGCCGGTCATGGCGGTGTTGAACACCACCTCGCCTACCGTGCTGCCGGCGGCGCCGATGCCAGAGCCGTGAAATACCGTCCCGTCGGCGAGCGCAAGGATAGCGGGCGGGGACAGCGAGGACACGGCTAACTCCAGGATTTATATACAGAAACGGGACAGGAACAGCCTCCGTTCCGTCCCGTCAAACTTTATGATTATAACCCGGAACCCGATCTCGCGCCAAACCTCCCGGCGCGATGGGAGCGGGGGAAACAACCCAACCAATCCCGCCAAGGCCCGGCCCCGAACTTCCGGCGCTTACTTCAGCGCAAGCACGTCCTGCATGTCGTACAGACCCGATGCCTTGCCGCGCAGGAAATGCGCCGCGCGCAGCGCGCCCGCGGCGTAGGTCATGCGGCTTTGCGAGCGCACCGTCACTTCGACGCGCTCGCCGCTGCCGGCGAAAATCACGGTGTGCTCGCCCACGATGTCGCCGCCGCGGATCGCGTGAAAGCCGATGCTCTTGGGGTCGCGCTCCCCGGTGTCGCCCTCGCGCCCGTACACGGCGCAGCTTTTGAGGTCGCGGCCAAGCGCCGCGGCGACCACCGCGCCCAGCTTCAGCGCCGTGCCCGAGGGCGCATCGACCTTGTGCCGGTGGTGCGCTTCGATGATCTCGACGTCGTAAGCGTCGCCCAGGATTTTCGCCGCGACCTCGGCCAATTTGAATGTGGCGTTGACACCGACGGCCATGTTGGGCGCGAACACGATCGCAATCCGGTTCGCCGCAGCGACGATACGCTGTTTGCCCTCGGCGCTGAAACCCGTCGTGCCGATCACCATCTTCGTGCCCGAGTTCACGCAGGCATCCAGGTGCAGCAGGCTGCCCTCGGGCCGGGTGAAGTCGATCAGGCAGTCGGAGGCGGCGATACCGGCCGCATAGTCCGCGCTGATGGCGACGCCGCAGGCGCTACCCAAGGCCTCGCCCGCGTCCTTGCCGAGGTGAGGGCTGCCCGCGACTTCCAGCGCCGCGGACAGCTTCAGGTCCTTGCTCGACAACACCGCCTCGATCAGGGTGCGGCCCATGCGCCCGGAACTGCCGGCGATAGCGATTTTCATGCTGCCGCCTCCTTTGTCAGTGCCACAATTTCGCGTCCGCGCTGTCGGCGTCCGGCGGCAATCGCGGTCGGTCGCATCCCCGCAAAGCGGGGCGGCCGATGAGGCGAAGCAGGGGCCCCATCTGCAAGATGGGGATGCGACCCGAATTCGGACGCATGGGGCCGCCGGCCGCCCTCGGCCGCCTCCGGGGTCAGATCCCCGGCTCGCGCCGGGGCCCCTCTTCCGCCCTTCGGCGGCCCCTGCTCCCTGCTCATGCTGCCCCCGTCAAAATCTGACCTTGTCCTTCAGTCGCTCCCACCAGCTCTTTTCCTGCGGCTGCTTGGCCCCGGACGGAACCGGCGCAGCGGCAGGTTTCTCCGGGACCGCAGCCTGCGCAGGTTTGACTGCGTCTGACGCGGTCTGCCCGGCCGGCCTGGATTCCGGTGTCGTCACGGGCGCCGGCGCCAGTTGCGCTTCCGGCTTCGCCTCAGGCGTCTTGACCCCAGTTGCATCCGTACTGGCCGCGGGCGTCACATCACCTTCGATGCGCTTCAGCTTGCCGTCCTCGAAGAACACCGCGAGCTTGCGCTGTTCCAATTCCCTGGAATTTGCCTTTTGGCGCCGGAACACGTAGTCCCAGCGGTCGGCGTGAAAGCTATCGGTGATCAGCGGCGTACCCAGGACAAAGCGCACCTGATCCTTGCTCATGCCGGGCTTCAACTGCGACACCATCTCCTGGGAAACGAAATTGCCCTGCTGGATTTCGATGCGATAGGGCGCGATGTTCGGCATGGGTAGCCGCGCCGAGCCGCAGGAAACGAGGAATAGTGCGGCTATGGCCGCCAGTGCGCGTAAAAACATGGATGGAATTCGTTTTCAGGGACGCTAAAACGCTATATGATAACCCAGTTCACAGCCCTCATCGATCAGCGCATGAGCAAGCCTCAAGATCTCAAGACCATCGGCCTCAAGGCCACCGCGCCGCGCCTCAAGATTCTCAACCTGTTCGAAAAGAGCAAAGTGCGGCACCTGTCCGCCGAGGACGTGTACAAGCTGCTGGTCGCCGACGGGCTGGACACCGGCCTGGCCACGGTCTATCGCGTGCTGACCCAGTTCGAGCATGCCGGCTTGCTGCAACGGCATCATTTTGAATCCGGCCGCGCCGTGTTCGAACTCAACGCAGGCACCCATCATGATCATCTGGTCTGCATGCAGTGCGGGCGGGTAGAGGAGTTCTACGACGCCGAGATCGAAAAGCGCCAGATCAAGATCGCCAAGGAGCGCGGCTTCGTCATCACCGAGCACTCGCTGCATCTGTACGTCGATTGCACCAAGACCGATTGCCCGCATAAGCCGTAACTAGCGGGAAGCAAGAGCGCGCTCTTGCCTTTCCTGTTCCCTCCCCTCATCGCTCACGCGCCTCCCCTTCTTGGAAGCCTTCCTCACCTCTATCGTGCTGGTTGCCGTCGCAGAGATCGGAGACAAGACCCAACTCCTTTCCTTCGTTCTTGCCGCGCGGCTGCGCCAACCCTGGGCCATCATCGCCGGCATCCTGGTGGCGACGATTGCCAATCATGCGCTGGCCGGCTCGGTCGGCGCTTGGCTCGCGCACCTGGCGGGACCGGGCGTGATGCTGTGGGTGACCGGGCTCCTGTTCATCGGTTTCGGCCTGTGGGCCCTGCATCCGGATGCGCTCGACGACGATCCGAAAATCCACCGCGCCGGCGCTTTTGTAACCACGCTGATCGCTTTTTTCCTCGCGGAAATGGGCGACAAGACGCAACTCGCCACCGTAGCCCTGGCCGCGCGCTTCGACAGCCTGGCGGCAGTGGTGCTGGGCACGACGCTGGGCATGATGCTCGCGAACGTGCCGGCGGTGATGATCGGCGGGAAGCTCGCCACGCGCCTGCCGATGAAGGCGATACGCTTCTCCGCGGCAGGGCTTTTCATGCTCACCGGCGCGCTCACCCTCCTCGGCTGGCCGGCCTAGCGGGTCGGCCCTGTACAGCGTATCGTAATGCAGGATGGCTGAAATGACGGAGACCGACCAGCATGGCCGAGAGCAAGACTGAATTCGCTATGGAGTTGCTGCTCTGGCGTCACGCCGACGCCGAAGACGGGATGCCCGACGCCGGGCGCGCCCTCACCAAAAAAGGGCTGAAGCAGGCAAAGCAGGTGGCGCAGTGGCTCAAACCGCGGCTGCCGAGCGGCTGTCTCATCCTGGCGAGCCCGACCAAGCGCGCGCAGCAAACCGCCGCAGCGCTGGATCTGCCCTACACCACGGAGCGACGCATTGGCGTACAGGCGGATATCGCCGACCTCATCGCCGCCAGCAACTGGCCGGAGCGCAAGGGCACGGTCATCCTGGTCGGCCACCAGCCTACGCTGGGGCAACTCGCGGCCCGGCTGCTTTCGGGAGAGCCATCCGACTGGAACATCAAGAAAGGCGCGCTGTGGTGGTTTTCCAGCCGCGCGCGCTACGGCGATACCCAGACCGTGCTGAGGGCGGTCATCAGCCCGGACCTTGTCTAAGAACCCGTTGCAAAATGAATTTTGCAACGGGCCGATCTAGGGGAGCATGAGGGGAGGCGCCCCGAAGGTCTCGATCCCCCTTCCTCGGTCCCGCTTGACGGGAGAGGGGAAAGTCCCCACCTCTTCGGGTGGTCCCGACCTTCGGTCTCCCACCTCGGGGGATATCCCCTCGTTTTGTTACAAACGTTCATGCCGGCGTCCTGGAAACCCAGTCCTTGAACTCCTGGCGCAGCTTCGTCTTCATGAATTTGCCGGTCGAAGTGCGCGGCAAAACCTCGACGAAGGCGAAATCATCCGGCACCTGCCACTTGGCAAAATGCGCCAGCAAGCAGTTCGCGCAAACCGCGAAATGGGTCACGTCCCGATCCAGTCCACAATAAATGCGACCAGGTAAGAGACCGCGGCTGCGACGCAAAATATCCAAAGACTGCGCGTCATGCCTTTGGGCATGCCCATGTCGTCGAGATAGCGTTTGGCGAAGTAGCCCGCAATGACAAAAGCGACCGTAGACAGGACCAGACTCAACATCTCTCGTCTCCTCGATTACGCCGGGCCGGCCCGCGACGTACCCCCGACGTACCCCTAGACCGGGCTCCATCTTAAGGGATTCAGCCTCCGGGTCGGCGCCCTTATTTTATGATTCGCCCCGCTTGCAGTAGCAACCTGAGGCACGATGCATTAGACTGTGCCTCTATTGGCCTGGACTTAGGCATTGCCCGGGTCGATATTCGACTACATTCTTATCAGGAGATTTTTGTGGCTACTGGAACAGTGAAGTGGTTCAACGCAAGCAAGGGTTTCGGCTTTATTCAGGCAGATGATGGCTCGAAAGACGTGTTTGTGCATATCTCGGCCGTGGAAAAGGCCGGCCTGTCCACCTTGAACGAAGGCCAGAAAATTCAGTACGAATTGCAAAAGGGCCAGGACGGCAAAACGTCGGCTGGAGATTTGAAGGCGCTCTGATCCCGCGTCGCGTATCAGATGCCCCGGTGTAAGCCGGTATAGCCGGGGCCGTGGCCTGGTCTCGTTCCGGCTCGGGACTGTCGCCCATCGTTCCGGGCTTGCGGTGCGCCAATCGGCTTAACTAGTCGACTTGCGTTCTTCCGCCTTGACCACCCTCTCCCACTTCTCGGTTTCGGAGGTGATGAGTTTTGCCGCCTCCGCCGGCGAGTTGCCGATCATGCCGATGCCGAGCTTCTTGAAATCCTCCCCGGCCTCGCCCGATTCTGCCCGCCCATCAGCCCGAACAGCGCCGGGCCGCCGCCCTTGTAGCGAGCGTGGGTAAGTTTCGCACTCCTATGGATCAAATATAGATGATTCCCGCGTGCCCGATTCCCGCGGTGCCCAGGCGGAGCGCCGCGCTCATGTTACAGGTTGAACAGGACCAGCCGCTCCTCTGTCATGTCGCGAATGGCGTAGCGCGGCGCTGATCTGCTCGAACAGCGGCGGGAGATCGCGGTAGCGCTGCACCGTTACCACCGGCCCGAAGACCTCCTCGCACACCACGCGCATCGACGGCTCCACGTCGACGAGCACAGTCGGTTCGTATTGCGCACCGTGCCGCTTGGCAGCTACGGCGGCCGAGAGCGCATCATCGAGATCCTGCAGCGAGGACTCCGGGGCGCACGCCACCCGATCACCCCGGTAGGGGTCGAACACATCGCGTTCGCTAGCGCCCGTGCATGCGAAAGTTTAGACTAACCCCCGTCAAAAAAAATTATCCATGTACATCTCCGAGGCTTTTAGGTCATGACAACTGAATACGATGTAATCGTGATTGGCGGCGGCAATGCCGCTTTCTGTGCGGCGCTGTCGGCGCGCGAGCACTGCGAACGCGTGCTGGTGCTCGAGCGCGCGCCCGAGGCGGAGGCGGGCGGCAACACGCGCTTCACGGCCGGGGCCATGCGCGCGGTCTACGACGGCGTCGAGGACCTGCGCCGGCTCATGCCCGACCTCACCGACGACGAAGTCGCGCGCACCGATTTCGGCACCTACACCGAGGAGCAATTCCTGGACGACATGGGGCGGGTGACCCAGTACCGCTGCGACCCGGACCTGACCGAGACCCTGGTCAAGCGCAGCCGCGACACGCTGCTGTGGATGCGCGACAAGGGGGTGAGGTTCGTGCCAATCTACGGCCGGCAGGCGTTCAAGATCGACGGCAAATTCGTGTTCTGGGGCGGGCTCACCGTCGAAGCCTGGGGCGGCGGCGAGGGACTGGTGGAGGCGCTCACCAAGTCGGGCAAGAAGCACGGCATCGACATCTGGTACTCGGCGCGCGCCACCGGGCTGCTCGATGACGACGATGGGGTGCACGGAGTGCGGGTGAAGCGCGAAGGCAAGACCATCGAGGTGCGCGCGAAGTCGGTGGTGCTCGCCGCGGGCGGCTTCCAGTCCAACCCGGAGTGGCGCGCGCGCTATCTCGGGCCCAACTGGGAACTGGCCAAGGTGCGTGGCACGCGCTTCAACACGGGCGACGTCATCGGCATGGCGCTGGGTATCGGCGCTTCCCCCAGCGGCAACTGGTCGGGATGCCACGCCGTCGGCTGGGAGCGGAACGCGCCCGAGTTCGGCGATCTCGCCGTGGGCGACGCGTTCCAGAAGCACAGCTATCCCTGGGGCATCATGATCAACGCCGAAGGCAAACGCTTTGTCGACGAAGGCGCGGATTTCCGCAACTACACCTATGCCAAATACGGCCGGGTGATCCTGAACCAGACCGGCCAGTTCGCCTGGCAGATTTTCGACAAGAAAGTCCTGCACCTGTTGCGCGACGAGTACCGCATCAAGCAGGTGACCAAGGTGAGCGCGAACACGCTGGAGGAACTGGTCGAGAAGCTCGACGACGTGAACCCGCAGGCGGCGCTCGCCGAGATCCGCGCCTACAACGCCGCGGTGAAGACCGGCGTGCCCTTCAACGCCACCATCAAGGACGGGCGCGGCACGACCGGGCTCGCGGTCAACAAGTCGCACTGGGCCAACACGCTGGATGAGCCGCCGTTCGAAGCCTACGCCGTGACCTGCGGCATCACCTTCACCTTCGGCGGGCTGCGCATCAACACCGGGGCGCAGGTCATGTCCACCGACGGCGGGCCGATCCCGGGGCTGTACGCGGCGGGCGAGCTGGTCGGCGGAATCTTCTACTTCAACTATCCGGGCGGCACCGGGCTCACCAACGGCGCGGTATTCGGCAGGATCGCCGGCGCGAACGCGGCGGCTGCAGCCAAGAGCGGCCGCTAAGACCCCTTCAGGGCGCGCGACACGCTGGTGCGTCTGCTGCCTCCGTGGCCGGCGCTCGCCATTTCCATGAGACCGCGCCGAATGCGGTAGCCATGCTTAGAGCGCTCGTATTCGGCCGCATCGCGGGGACAAACGCCATCCAATTCAGAATAGGGTGAGCTGTGGCAAACTTGGCCCGACCCCGCCTTCCTGCTGCATATCCATTGATTTTCGTCATACTGGCCCTCTCCCGTGCACGGATAATGTGCTCTCGCCCGGTCTCGGGACTCGCATGGGGGCAGTATGAAAACATCGATCCGATTTCGTCTGAATGGCCGGCCCACCACCCTCGACACCAACGACGACCGCATGCTCCTCTGGGTCCTGCGCACCGACCTCGAGCTCACCGGCACGAAGTACGGCTGCGGTACCGGCCTCTGCGGCGCCTGCACCGTGATTGTCGGCGGCAAGGCGGTCCGCTCCTGCCAGACCCCGCTCAAGGACGTGAAGAATCAGGACGTGGTCACGATCGAGGGCCTCGCCCGCGAGGGACGGCTTCACCCTCTGCAGCAAGCATTTATCGACCGCGGCGGCGTTCAGTGCGGCTACTGCACGCCGGGGATGCTCATGAACGCGTACGCGCTCCTGCTCCAGGACCGGAAGCCGTCGCGCGCAGCGATCGTTGCCGGCATGGAGCACCACCTGTGCCGCTGCGGGGCGTACGAGAGGATCGTCGGGGCGATCGAGTCTGCTTCCCGCCAGATGGGAGGCGGGTCATGAGCGCTTCCCACGGTATGGACCGCCGCAGTTTCTTCAAACTCGTCGGAGGAGGCATTGTCGTCTTCGTCGGCCTCGACCCCTCGGTGCTCTTTTCCCAGGACCGCCAGCGCATCTACCCGGAGGATTTCAACGCGTATCTATTGATCGGTGAGAACGGCCGGGTCACCGTCTTTTCCGGGAAAATCGAGATGGGCCAGGGAGTGATGACCTCGCAGGCGCAAATGGCGGCCGAGGAATTGGGGGTTGCGCTCGCGTCGATCGACATGGTCTTGGGCGACACCGACAAGTGTCCGTGGGACATGGGGACGTTCGGCTCTTTGACCACCCGCATGTTCGGGCCGGCGCTGCGCGCGGCTGCCGCGGAAGCGCGCGCCGTGCTGATGCGGCTCGCCGAGCGCAAGCTCGGCGTGCCAAAAGCTAATCTCGTCGTGAAGGACGGCGTCGTCTCCGTCGCAGGAGAGCCTGCGCGGAGGGTCACCTACGGCGAGCTTTCGAAAGGGACGCAGATCGCGCGCGTGGTGGACGAGAAAGCCGTTCTGCGCGCCGTCTCCGAATTCCAGGTGATGGGCGGCTCACCGAAACGGGTCGATGCGCCAGAAAAGGTGACGGGCGAGGCGAAGTACGCGGCCGACATCCGCATCCCCGGGATGCTCTACGCGCGGATCCTTCGCCCACCCGCGCATGGCGCGACGTTGTCACAGCTCGACACGTCCGCCGCCGCGAAGCTGCCGGGGGTCACGCTCGTCAGGCGCGACGACCTCATCGCCGTCCTGCATGCCGATCCCGAGGCCGCCGCAGCCGCGCTCGAACGCGTCAAGGCGGACTGGCGCATGCCGCAGGCGCAGGTCGATGGCGAGAGCATCTTTGATCACATCGTGAGGTCGGCGGCGGAGCCGAAAGAGAATTTGCCCCGCGGCGATCTCGCGGCGGCGCGCGCGAACGCGGCGCGCGTGTTCGAAACGACATACCGCAAGGGCTACGTCGCGCACGCTCCGATCGAGCCGCACGCGGCGCTGGCCGAGGTCAAAGACGGAAAGGCGACGGTCTGGGCATCGACGCAGACGCCCTTCCCGACGCGGGATCGGATCGCGGAGGCCCTCGGCTTCGAACCCAGGAACGTGCGCGTGATCACCCCGCTCGTCGGAGGCGGGTTCGGGGGCAAGAGCTCGGACCGCCAGGCCGTCGAAGCGGCGCGGCTCGCGCAGATCGCGGGCAAGCCGGTGCAGGTCGCCTGGACCCGCGCCGAAGAGTTTTTCTACGACGCGTTCGATCCCGCCGCGGTGGTGAAAATCGTCTCGGGCATCGATCGGGCAGGAAGAATCTCGCTCTGGGATTATTCGGTCTACGCCGCAGGAGAGCGCGGCGCGAGCCTGTTCTACGACATCCCGAATGCCCGGGTCCGATCGTTCGGCGGATCCTTGTATGGCCCCGGGGAGGTGAAGAAAAGCATTCATCCGTTTGCCGTCGGGCCGTGGCGGGCGCCCGGCGCAAATATGAACGTTTTCGCCATGGAATCGCAAATCGACATCATGGCGTCCGCGGCGGGAGCGGATCCGCTCGAGTTCCGTCTGCGGCATCTCACGGACCCGAGAATGCGAAGCGTCCTCCAGGCGGCGGCCGATGCCTTCGGCTGGAAGGCGGCCGCCGCGCCGAGCGGAAGAGGCTACGGGCTGGCGTGCAGCATCGACGCCGGCACCTACGTCGCGACCATGGCCGAAGTGAAGGTGGATCCAGCGACTGGAAAGGTGAAAGTGCAGAGGGTCGTGTGCGCACAGGACATGGGGATCGTGGTGAATCCGGACGGGGCGAAGATGCAGATGGAGGGCGCGATCACCATGGGACTCGGCTACGCCCTCACCGAGGAACTGCGTTTCCGCGGCGGCGAGATTCTAGACCGCAACTTCGACACCTACGGCATCCCGCGCTTCTCCTGGGTTCCCCGGATCGAGACCGTCCTCGTCAAGAACGACGACGTCGCACCGCAGGGCGGCGGGGAACCCGCGATCACGCCGACGGGAGCGGTGATCGCCAACGCGGTGTTCGACGCCGCGGGAGCGCGCATATTCCGGCTGCCGGTGACTCCCGAGCGGCTGCGTCAGGCGATCGCCGCAAAGAACGCGACCGGAAAGTCGGCGCGCTAACTCCCGCCCGAAGGGCCGGGCACCGGCGCAAACATGTGCTAACCCGCTGGAACATGAAAATGACGATACACAGTTGCTGGCTGTGGAGAGCACTCCTAGCTGTATCGGGCGGGCTGTAACTCGGCGAGTTCCGGAACTATAATTGCCGCTACGGCCATCGCGCCCGCCCTCAGGGAGACATCAAGATGAAACTCCGAAGCTCACGCTTTTCAGCGCTTGTCGCAGTCGCGGTATGCGTGCTCTCCGGCTGCGCCAGCGCCCCTCAGAGTGGCGTCGAAAGGCAGGGCGGCGAAGTCAAGGTCTATGAACCTGAGCAACTCGCGCAGGGTCAATATGAGGTCGTGCGCCATCTTTGGGTGGATTCTTGGCGCACCGCCTTCTGGCTTCCGAGCGATTCGAGCGAGGCCGGGGGCATCGCCTCTTTGCAGGCCAAGGCGGCTCGCCTGGGCGCGAACGGGCTGATCAACGTGAGCTGCAGAGATCAGGGTCATTCCATATGGTCCTGGAGCCGGGAGCCTGCGATCCTGTGCTACGGTAATGCGATCCGCGTGCGCTAACCATTTCAGTCGAATACGAATACGATCTGCAGTCCTACCGTTCGTCACCCCGAGCCGCACCTGTTCGGCGCCGCTGGCGAGCGTCAGCGCATCCTGACGACGACATCAAGTACTCAATCAGGCTGTCTGCTGTCTTTTCCTTTTCGGCCGACCCAGCTCCAGGAATGTAGAGGGATGCTCTGGCGGGATTACGCCCGAGAGGGCTTGCTGCCGCAGCAAGTACGCATTCTCTTTGCCCCATGTTAGGTCGGCTCGGCGCAGCCAAGGGTCATCTTGGTGAACTGGCAGCGCCATAAGCTGCATTAGCGCTACGTCGACGATGCAGCGCCGGTAGTCGGCGTCGGGAGTGAATGCACTCCATGGAACGGCGAACCGCTTTCGCCCAATTCCCAGAAACCCTCCAAGCGCAAGCACGGCATATCGAACGCAGCCAGTACGCGCGTCGATTAAGATTTCCTCAATCTCGCCCAGAAACTTGCCGGCAGCATCATAGACATCGTCTTCGATCAGGCTCGTTGTTCCCAAAAGGCAAGCGTTTGTCGTGGAATCGACTGTGACAGAAATCCGCGGATTGGTTCTCATCCTGCTAAACATTCGAGCCCCCTTGATGTCCGGATTGCTTCCTCTCGAGCTTCGAGCACTTTGTTGGCGTGCTTCCCATACTGAGCTCAAAGCGATCTCGCATCGATACCGGCCGGCGACAGAAATCTGCCGCCCCCTGCCCGTATCGATACTTGTAAATATTGGATACCTTCCCGCAAACATAAGGTTTGATAAAAATCAATAGATATGACGCATGGTTTGATTGAAATCAACAGACGTGACGAATGAGCTGGGCACATTCAAATCGCAGGTCAATCGGATAGGCGGTTCGTTATTTTAGGGAGGCCCCAAACCTAGCGGCGAACGAACTTCATGAATGCTTGCTGCTCCGACTCCTTTCGTCCCAATTTGAATTGTCTGACAACTTGGATCAAATAGGGCGGGCGGGTCAGCTCACGCAAACTGAGGCGCGAGCGAATTTGCCGTATAGCTCATGAAGAGCGTTTCTCAACTGTCTGTCAATACACCACCGACCGAGGGCCAATGTTCGGTACCGTACCGACCGCGTCCGGCGTTCCGGATAATCTTCATAAAGGCGGGCTGATCAGTGAAGCTGTCCCGGCGCCGCCGGCCTGTCACATGATGGAGAGTGCGATGACCCATTCAAGTTCCGAAGCAATAAAGCGGAAGCTCCTCGCCGATTTCAACGCGGTCATGACCGAAGCCGACCAATTGCTGAAGTTGGTGACCGACGAAGGCGGCGACAAGGCCAACGCTTTGCGCACCAAGCTGGAAAAGACTCTGAATGCCGCCAAGGAGCGGCTGCGCAGTCTGGAAGACACGGTGATGGAAAGGACCAAGGCGACCGCACGTGCGACCGATGAGTATGTGCACGAGAACCCTTGGCAGACCGTGGGAATCGCCGCGGGTGTCAGTGTCGCCTTCGGCGTCGTGATTGGCCTGCTGCTTAGCCGCCGTTAAGGCGGGGATCCATGCAGTTCGGTCGGTGCCTTACGGCAGGGGGCTTAGCAGTTCGCTGCGGCGTCAATCTGTTTCGTAAACCGCTGGCAAATTCGTCGGAACATGGAAGTTGCAACTACCGCTATGCGGCGGATGTGATCCCGGCGTAACCTCAAACTGAAACTAAAATCAGCCTAATCCGGCGAAAACGGCGTGGTTAACCTCGTACGGTCTTGGGCAGGTTCTGGTGTGACAAAATTGCAAACGCGACGCACGAGCCGGCTCCGAGGCCCAGAGGTTAACGCATCATGAAGACCATCCCCATCCTCGGCGTCGCGCTGATTGTCATAGGCGCAGCAGTTCCCGGCTATGACCACTACAGCTACACGACGAAGGAGAATATTCTCCAGATCGGGCCGATCACGGCGACGGCCGAGCGGACCCATGCGTTATCGTTGCCGCCGATCATCGGCTGGCTGCCAATCGGCGGCGGCGCGTGCGTGCTAATCTTCGGCGCATGGTCAAAGAAAGATTGAATCCCAATACATCGTCCATCAACTTCCCTAAAGAAAGGATGCCTCCATGAATATCCACTTGGGTCTTGCTCCCCTGGTATCACTGATCGCCGGGATTCTTATACTCATCATTCCTCGGCTGCTAAACTATATCGTCGCCCTGTATTTGATCGTCATCGGACTGATTGGAGTCTTCGGTGCCGGCAATTTTCACTTCTGATCGACGGCCATCAGCCGGTTAAACTGCAACCGTACATTGTTTGTCCTTGACTCCTCCTTTACCCGCTTCGGCGGGTTTCTTTTTGTTGCGCCATCCCGACTGCTCGTAATCCCTTCATCCCTAACTTGGTGCAAGCGCAGTGCCGTTTCCGCCTAGGCCCAAGGGTATGCCCCTGGCGCACCTATGAGCGGCTGCGCGCGAAAGGGGAGCATTGTGAGATGCTCGCCCTCGCAGGTCTGGCCGCTTGGATTGAACGCGCCAAGGGGAGCGCGCGGGGCTGAACGAACGTAACCCTGGTAGATCCCGGGCTTAACGCCGCTTCTGGTACGTACCCACCAGTTCCGCCTGCCCGAGAATATGCCCCTTCATGGCCTTCTCCAGCATTACCTTGGTCGGGCGCCCCAGATCCGGCAGCACCGTATCCAAGGCGTATAGCTTGTGAAAATAGCGGTGGCGGCCGATCGGCGGGCAGGGGCCGCCGTAGCCGGTGCGCCGCCAGTCGTTCAGCCCTTGCCGCGTGCCTAGAGGCAAGACAGACGCGCCTTCGGGCAGGCCGTTCACGGTCGGCGGAAGGCTGTAGAGCACCCAGTGCACCCAAGTCATTTTCGGTGCCGCCGGGTCCGGGGCGTCCGGGTCATCCACGATCAGGGCCAGGCTCTTGGTGCCCGGTGGCAGGTCGATCCAGGTCAGTGGCGGGGATACGTCGGCGCCCTCGCAGGTGTACTTTGTCGGAATGGCGCCCTGATGCGCGAAAGCGGCAGAGGTCAGGGTCGGGTTCATGGCACCTCCTTGGGCAGGGGCAGCCGCGGCGAAGGCCGCAGCAAGGAGAGGGAAAACAACTCGATAAGGGAGTGGCATTTCCGTTCAGATCTTCGGCAGTTGGCGAGAGTGCGCAGTGCTTGCAGGTCTATTAACGGCTAATTACGTGTAGCTGTCAACGGGGGCCTATGGATACATAGACACCCGCAACTTCATCAATTAAGCCAGCGTATCGGTACTTACCCTAATAGATTTCAAGTAAGTACAGGAAGAATATGACAGCAATCGAACCCAACATTCTCTGGGTGTCGCGGCTTCCTAGGTATCGGAGGAGAGCGCGGCGTTAGTCTTAACAGGAACCCGCCTCGTCAACGAGCCCGCTTTCCGATGGAGGTGCGTTATGCGTGATTGGATAAAGAAATTTGTGGTGAACCGCCTTCTCTATATGGTGCTACTCACGGTTTTGTGTCTTGGCATATTTCCTTTCGTTACTTTTTTCTCTTTTACCATGTGGATTGGAAAGAGGTGGGATTCCGTTTCGTCAAATAAAATGCATGCTAAGAAAATCGAGGGATTTTGGGATACAATTGGCAAACCGTACGACTACTTGGTCAAGTTGGTTGGTTAAGCATCTCGCGCCCTTTGGTGTCAAATCTCCGTTCTTCGTGATCTTTGTCAATCCGAGGCATTCCGAGTTGGTGCAAAATTAAAACTCGTTCAAAGTTTTCGGTCTCCTCCTGTTCTTTGAACGCTTAGGCCCAGCACAAAGTTGTTCTGGGCCTTTTCTTTCCTGGTGAGTGCCGCGCGGACGAAAGCATTCCCACTCCTGATACTCACTGCATGGGTTGGAGTTGCGATTGGTGCTGAACAAGTGTCAGTCGAAGCATCCCGCCAGGGCACTGCGGTTGCAATTAAGGCCCGTGCAACGATCAAGGCACCCTATGCACTGATCTGGCAGACACTAACGGACTACGACCATCTCTCCGAATTCATCCCCGGAATGATGACAAGTCATGTCATTGAGCGGCGCGGCAGCGCCGCGATAGTTGAACAAACCGGGGAAGCGGGATTCCTGTTTTTCACCTACCCCATCGAGGTGCTGGTCGAATCTCGCGAGGAACCACCTGCCTTTATCGGGATGCGCGTACTCAAAGGCAATCTGAAGCAACTCGATGGCGGCTACCGGATCGAAAAAACCGGCTACAAAGACGATGAATTTGTGCTCCGCTGGTCGGGAATCATTGAACGCCCCATCTCACTGCCGCTTTTCATAACTGTGCCTCTGATGCGTGCAAATATTTCAGACCAGTTCCGCGGTATGGTCAAAGAAATAGAGCGCAGGGAAGTGTTGCGCACAGGGAGACAAGCCGGCGCACAAGGATTTTTATGAACGCATTGTCATCGTCAGTCCGAAAACACTCTTCAATCCTGCAAAGTCTGGGCGCAGCGTCCCTGCTTATTCTGACTGCAGGTTGTACGACCATCGAAGCGCCGCTTAAGTCGGAGCTCGAGTCTCCTTCCTCTGCCCTGAGACTTTGCGCAAACTGGTTTGAACAGCTGGATGCAACCATAGATCGCGCGGGTGTTCGCGATGCCGGCGCTTATCGCATCCCGGGATTCCCGTATCTTCGCGTCGACCGCTTCTCCGCCTCTTTTCGAGATCAGGCTAAGGACAATCCGCAGGCTTTCGATGCCTGGGTTACCCGCCTGAGAGTATTGGATACCAAGGCGCGCGAGTATGAAATCGGAAACCTACCCCAGCAATTCTTTCCCCTCGCCGGTATCGGCGACCAAGCCGCAGCCAGGGTGAATACGCAGAACTGTGCGGCCCAACTGGCCCGCGAGGATCTCGGCAACGCGACGCAGCGCGATCTCCTTGTCACCCGCGCGAAGGTGCCGGACAACTACGCGGACTGGAATCGTGCGCTTGGTCTCTACCCGCTTGCGAGCATTCCATTTTCGAAGGGTGTTGAAAGGTGGCATCAAGAAACGGCTGAGATGTTTAGAAACGCTGACGTGGAGACGACCTCAGCCACTGGCGTTGTGCGATACGAAACGGCCCCTAAACCTGTAACCGGGGAACAAGTCGCCGCCATTTTCTCGCACTTAAACACCGACGCCCTTGGAATTCCGCAATTTACCGATGAGGAGCGCGACTTGCTGTTCCAGGCGTACGCCCCGGCATTTGAGATAGAAACCACGGGCGAATATGACCGCTTCGGGCCGCTTTCATGGCGCAACGGCCCGGCACCGGAAGTCGATCCTGCCCGGCCCGTGACCTATCGACGCCTGGAATTTACGCGCTTTCAAGGAAAAATTCTGGCGCAGCTCGTGTACACGATTTGGTTTCCAGAGCGCCCCTCCAGTGGGGCAACAGATCTTCTCGCGGGCAGACTGGATGGGGTCGTATTCAGGGTAACTCTCGGAATCGATGGTGCGCCGCTCGTTTACGACACCATGCATCCGTGCGGCTGTTACCACATGTTTTTTCCCACTGCGCGGGTCAAGCTGCTGCCCGCACCGGAACCCGCCATCGAATGGGCCTTCGCGCCGTTGAGATTGCCGGCGCTTGCGCCAGCGCAAAGAGTCGTCGTGCGCATCGAAAGCCGGACTCACTATGTCGTCAATGTCCGTCCGGATACCGATGCTTCCGGTATCGCCTATCAATTCGCCGACGACAACGATCTGCGCGCACTGCCCACTGCGGATCACAGAACACGCAGTGCCTTCGGGCCCGATGGACTCGTGCCCGGCACTGAGCGCGGTGAGCGGTACGTGTTCTGGCCCATGGGAATCGGCCACACCGGTGCCATGCGTCAATGGGGAACCCATGCGACCGCGTTCATCGGGCGCCGCCATTTCGATGACGCGGATCTGATCGAACGCCGGTTTGAAATGTCTTCTGGCGGGCAGACGACATTCGTGCAACCGAAGTGACGAACCTTTATAGCTTCGGTATGGAAACGTGCACACACGCCGCAGACCGTGTTGAAGTGGGCGCAGCATCACCATGCCTGGATGCGAGGACCGGCATGAGACACACGGTAAGCATCATTATTGCGGCCATTTTGCTGGCAGCAAGCAATGCAGCCCTCGCTTTCGACCAGAATCATGCGGCGTGGGACGCGCTGCTGCAGCGCCATGTGGTGGTCGCGCAAAATGGCAACTCCTCGCGTGCCGATTACGCCGGCTTTCACGCCGACCAGAGCGCATTGCAAGTCTACCTTGACGGCCTTTCCTCAGTTACGGAAACCGAGTACCGCGGCTGGACGCGCGAGCAGCAACTCGCCTTTCTTATCAATGCATATAACGCTTTTACCATTAAACTGGTGCTTACGCGCTATCCCGATCTGAAATCGATTAAGGACCTCGGGTCGTTCCTGAAGTCTCCTTGGAAGAAAGAGTTCTTCATGTTGCTCGGCGCCGAGCGCAGTCTCGACGACGTGGAGCATGGGTTGATCCGCGCCCCGGGAGCTTTCGACGAGCCGCGCATTCATTTCGCGGTCAACTGCGCCTCGATTGGCTGCCCGATGTTGGGCGATAAATCCTATGTCGCCGAACGCCTTGACTCGCAGCTTGAAGACAGCGTGCGCCGCTTTCTCGGCGACCGCAGTCGCAACCGCTACGATCCAGCTGCCGCAGATCTGAAAGTATCCCGGATTTTCGACTGGTACAAGGCAGACTTCGAAAAAGGCAATCGCGGCATCAGCTCGGTTCCCCAGTTTCTCGCGCGCTATGCCGATTTCCTTGCGGATGGAGCAGTGGCGCGCGCAGTAGTGCGTCAAGGCCAAGCGCGAATCCGCTATTTGGATTACGACTGGACCCTTAACGATACCAAGCACTGATTGAGGTAAGCGCCACGCCCGCCCTTGAAGGAGACAAACGTGAGCTACATTCGCGACTCGGAAATCTTCCGCTACCCGTGGTACATGCGAATTATATTTTTCCTGCAGCGCCGACGCTATGGCAGAGAACTCGAACCAGTCCGCCTTTGGAGCAGACTCCCACTGGCATACCTGAGCATGGCCGCGATGTACCGTGCGCTGGACGCAAAGACGTCACGCATTAATCCCGCGTTACGGTCTTTGGTGCAGGTTCTGATCTCACGCATTAATTGCTGTGATTTTTGCATCGACCTTAACTCCTTTGGCAGTCTGGAACGCGGCACAACGCCGGAAAAACTTGATTCCCTGCTCGCCTTCGAGCAATCCCCGCTCTTCAGCGAGCAAGAAAAGGCAGCCTTGTGCTACGCAACTGCAGTGACTCACAGCGAGCGTAAGATCGATGCAAAGATTATCTCGGATTTGCGCCAGCACTTCGATGATCAGGCGATCATCGAGCTGGCTGCATTAATTGCGTACCAGAACATGTCCAGCAAGTTCAATGCAGCGCTTGGAATACCGGCACATGGGTTTTGCGATATCTACACCCATGAGGACCTGAACGCTTGACGAAAATAGCAGCTACCCGTTTACCCAATAACTGCATAGCAATTGACGGAGGGCTTGAGCTCTGATCAGTAAGTCACCGTTGCCTCCCCTTGGAATTTGGAAAAACCGCGCCGCGCCTTGAACTCACTCGATTTTGGCTCCGGAAATCCTGACCAGCGACCTCCATTTATCGACTTCGGCCGCGATGAACTGTTTGAACTCCGCCGGCGAATTGCCGACCGGCTCCGAGCCCTGCTCAGCCAGCCGCGCCTTGACCTCCGGCTGATTCAGCACCTTCACGATCGCCTCGTTCAGCTTGTTGACGATATCGGCGGGCGTCCTGGCAGGCGCAAGGATGCCGTTCCACAGGGCCACTTCATATCCGGGCAGCATCTCGCCGATCGCCGGCACATCGGGCAACAGCGGCGAACGCTTCTTCGTAGTGATGCCGAGCGCCTTGACTTTTCCTCCCCTGATGTGAGGCAGGACCTCGACCAGCGGGCCGAAATACGCCTGGATCTGGCCCGCGAGGAGATCCGCCGTCGCCGGGGCCCCGCCCTTGTACGGGACGTGCACCATATTGCCTCCGACCATGCTGTTGAACAGAGCGCTGGAAAGGTGCTGCGAAGAGCCGTTGCCGGCCGTGCCGTAGTTCACCGCGTACTTGCCGCTTTTCACATAGGCGATGAATTCTGCGAGATTGGCGACAGGTATGTTCGGACCGACCACCAGCACGTTGGGGATGAACGCGGTCTGTGACACGGGCGTGAGGTCCTGCACGAAATCGTAGGGCAGATTCTTGTACAGGCTCATGTTGGTCACATGCGTGCTGGTCGCCATTAAAAACGTATACCCGTCGGGAGCGGACTTGGCCACCGCATCTGCGCCGATATTGCCCCCCGCCCCGGGCCGGTTGTCGATGACCACCGTCTGGCCGAGCAGCGGCCGCAGGTTTTCCGCGATCACGCGCGCAGTGACGTCGGTGCTGCCGCCGGGGGGATACGGAACCACCAGTTTGATCGGCCTGGAAGGCCAGGTGTCGGCGAACGCGGGAAATGCAGCCTGCAGCACGAGCAAAACACAGCCGATTGCCTTAATTACGCTCTTCAACATCATGATCTCCTTCGAAATCGTCATCTCGCCAAACAATTCAATCAACCACCTGAATACCGGTGCGCGCTGCCGAAATCAATCGGCGTGGATTCCCGATGCCTTGATCACGCCGGCCCACTTGTCGATTTCTTCCTTGAGAAACTTGCCGAACTGCTCCGGGCCGGCCGGGTCGACAACGGCACCCAGATTCGAAAGTTTCTCCTTCACGCCCTCGTCTTCGAGCGCCTTGAGCACCTCACTGCTCAATTTGGCCACGATGTCCTTCGGCGTCTTGACCGGCGCGACCAGCCCCCACCATACCGAGGCATCGTATCCGGGCACGCCGGCTTCAGTGAAGGTTGGAACGTCGGGCAACATGGCAATGCGTTTGGGGTTCGCCACTGCGAGCGCGCGCAAGCGCCCCGATTTGATGTTGGCAACGACTTCAATCGGATTGATGATCATGAACGACAGGCGCCCTCCCATCAGATCCGTAAGCGCAGGCGAACCGCCTTTGTATGGCACATGGACCACATCGATCTTGGTCGTGAGCTTAAATAGTTCGGAGGCCAGATGACCCGATTGCCCGTTACCCGCGGATCCATAGTTGAGATTGCCAGGTTTCGCCTTCGCCAACGCGATCAAATCCTTTAGCGATTTCGCCGGAGAAGACGCTTCAACCACCAGAACCAGTGGCGCATAGCCGATGCGCGCGACGGGCGCGAAGTCCTTCGTGGTATCGAACCCGAGGTTGCGGAACAGCGTCATGTTCGTCGCCAGGCCATTGGCGCCCATGAGCACCGTGTAGCCGTCCGGTTGCGCCTTGGCCACGAGTTCGGCACCCAGATTGGCG
>CABEAO010000025.1_pt1 | contig 27662 bp, 25 predicted proteins | sample 3132401 | NCBI WGS metagenome assembly CABEAO01 (sample SAMEA5534343, study PRJEB31848) | metagenome | biome: tundra; feature: field; material: soil | place: USA | collected 2013-05 | depth 0.45 m
AATATTTTCGGGTCAGCGGGGAACCGATGTTCGACCCGTCCTGCCGCTTTATCGGTTACCGCGGAATCGGTGTGGAAGTGAGCGGGCGCATGCTTTCGATGCTCCCCCCCGGCACCGCCTGAGTCGAACATCAAGTCGGGCAAGGTCAAGGCGATCGCGATAACCAGCCCAAGCCGCGCGGCCGGTTTTGCCGAGATCCCGACGGTCGCAGAGACCATCCCGGGATTCAGCGTGCAGAGTGTTGCCGGCATCATCGTGCCCAGCGCCACGCCGCGCGACATCGTGAACAGGCTTAGCGCAGACATCAACAAGTCGCTGCAGTCGCCCGATCTGATCGAGCGCATGGGCCAAATGGGTATGGAACCTTCCGGAAACACGCCTGAGCAATTCGACGCCCTGATCCGCTCCGAAATCGACAAATGGGCGAAGGTGGTGAAAGTCTCCGGGGCGAAACGGGACTAGTACTGCAATAGACCTCATTACAAAATGAGGGGATACGTCCCCTCATGCTTCCCTAATTCAGGAGCCGTTTCGGTAATTCTGAAACGGCCTCTAAGAACTCCCCTCCGGCAAACAGGTGCAGAACAGGTTGCGATCGCCGTAGGCGTTGTCGGCGCGCCCGACCGGCGGCCAGTACTTGTGCGTGCGCAGCCCAGGAACGGGATAGGCCGCGAGTTCGCGCGAATAAGCGTGCCGCCACTCGTCCGCGGACACCATGGCGGCGGTATGCGGCGCATGCTTGAGCGGATTGTCGCCGCGGTCCAGCCTGCCTTCCTCCACCGCGCGGATTTCCTCGCGTATGGCGATCATGGCATCGATGAAGCGATCGAGTTCTGCCTTGGACTCGCTTTCCGTCGGTTCGACCATCAGCGTGCCTGGAACCGGGAACGACATGGTCGGTGCATGAAAGCCGTAGTCGATGAGCCGCTTGGCCACGTCTTCGACGCCGATGCCGCTTGCCTCCTTCAGCGGCCGCAGATCGAGAATGCACTCGTGCGCGACCAATCCGCCGGGTCCGCTGTAAAGCACAGGATAGTGCGGCGCCAGGCGCCTGGCGACATAGTTTGCATTCAGGATCGCCACTTCGCTCGCCGCGCGCAGTCCCTCGCGCCCGAGCAGGGTGAGGTACATCCAGGAGATCGGCAGGATGCCGGCGCTGCCGTAGGGCGCGGCCGCCACGGCGCCGATGCTCTGCGCGCCGGCCGGCATCTCGCGGTGTCCCGGCAGGAAGGGAGCGAGATGCGCCGCCACCGCCAACGGGCCCACGCCGGGCCCGCCGCCGCCGTGCGGAATGCCGAAGGTCTTGTGCAGGTTCAAATGCGACAGGTCGCCGCCGAAGCGCCCCGGCGCGCACAGGCCGACCATGGCGTTCAGGTTGGCGCCGTCGATGTACACCTGGCCACCGTGACCATGCACGATGTCGCAGATTTCGGTGATGCCTGCCTCGAACACGCCGTGGGTGGAAGGATAGGTGACCATGATCGCGGCCAGGTTGCGGCTGTGCAGCGCCGCCTTGGCGCGCAAATCGGCGAGATCCACATTGCCGCCGGCATCGCAGGCGACGACCACCACCTGCATGCCCGCCATATGGGCGGAGGCCGGATTGGTGCCGTGGGCCGAAGCGGGAATGAGGCATACGTTGCGCTGGCCCTCGCCGCGTGAGCGGTGCCAGGCGCGGATCACGAGCAATCCGGCGTACTCGCCCTGCGATCCGGCGTTGGGCTGCAGCGATACCGCGGCATAACCGGTGATCGCGCACAGCATGCGCTCCAAGTCAGAGATCAGTTCGCGATAACCGGCGGTCTGCGCCGAGGGTGCAAACGGATGGATGCGCGCGAACTCGGGCCAGCCGATGGGAATCATCCCGCTGGTCGCGTTCAGCTTCATGGTGCAGGAACCCAGCGGGATCATGCTACGGTCGAGCGCGAGGTCCCGGTCCGCGAGCTGTCTCAGATAGCGCAGCATCCCGGTTTCGGAGTGATGCCGGTTGAATACCGGATGGGTCAGGAAGCCGCTGCTGCGCCTGAGAGCGGGTGGATAGGCATCTCCCACGTCCTGCTCGATCGCGTCGAAATCGGGCACCGCAGCGCCGGCAGGCGCGAGGATTCGCCACAGCAGCAGCACCTCCGCGCGTGTGCTGGTTTCGTCGAGCGATACGCCGACGCGCCGGTCGTCGATCCGGCGCAGGTTGACGCCTAGGGCTTCCGCCTTGGCATGGGCCGCCGCCGCGCCCGTTGCCGCAACGATGGTGAGGGTGTCGAACCAGGACGCGTTCTCGATGACTACGCCCATCTGCTTCAGGCCTGCGGCCAGCACACCGGTAAGGCGATGGATGCGCTGCGCGATGCGCGTCAGGCCGCGCGGGCCGTGATACACCGCATACATGCTCGCGATCACCGCCAGCAGCACCTGCGCCGTGCAGATGTTGCTGGTCGCCTTCTCGCGCCGAATGTGTTGCTCGCGCGTCTGCAGGGCGAGCCGATAGGCCGGATTACCCTGGCTGTCCAGCGTCGCTCCCACCAGGCGTCCGGGCATGTTGCGCTTGAGCTCCTCCCTGGTCGCGAAGTAGGCCGCGTGCGGCCCGCCGAACGCGAGCGGCACGCCGAAGCGCTGCGCCGAGCCTACCACCACATCGGCGTCCCACTCTCCCGGCGGGGCGAGCAGCGTGAGCGCGAGCAGATCGGCGGCGACCACGACCAGGCCGCCGCGGGCATGCACCGCCTGCACCAGGGCGCGATGGTCGTCGACATCGCCGTTGGCCGCGGGATATTGCAGCAGCACGCCGAAACAATCGGCCGTCGCCGCGGCTGCGGCCGGTCCGATCTTCACCTCGATCGCGAACGGCTCGGCGCGCGTGCGCACCACGTCTATGCTCTGCGGCAGCACGGAGTCGGCGACATAGAAAATCCGGCTCGGATTCTTCCCGCTGCGCCGGCACAGCGTCATCGCTTCAGCCGCCGCGGTGCCTTCGTCGAGCATGGAAGCGTTGGCGATCGCCATGCCGGTGAGATCGCAGACCATGGTCTGGAAATTGATCAGCGCTTCCAGCCGGCCCTGCGAGATTTCCGGCTGGTAGGGCGTGTAAGCCGTGTACCAGGCGGGACTCTCGAGCAGGTTGCGCAGGATCACGCCGGGCAGCTCGGTGTCGTAATAGCCCTGACCGATGAACGATCGCAATACCCGGTTCTGCGCGGCAATGTTCTTGAGTTCGGCGAGCGCGCCGGCTTCGCTGCGGGCGTCTCCTATCTCGAGCGCCTCCTGGTTGCGAATCCCGGCCGGGACAATGGCGTCGATCAACGCAGCGCGCGTCGGATAGCCAAGTACCGCAAGCATTGCCGCCTGCTCCCCGGCATCCGGGCCGATGTGGCGCCGCGCGAATGCGTCGCGCTGCTCCAGCTCGGCCAGCGATGCGCGCGGCGGCGTCGCCGCGGCCTGCGTCAGTGTGTCTTGCATGGCGCCCCCCGTCATTTCGCGGCGTGGCCGGCGTAGGCGGCGGCGTCCATCAGGCTGCCGATGTCGCCGGCGTTGTCGGGTTTGATCCTGAACATCCAGGCGCCGTAGGCATCGGCGTTGATCCGCTCCGGCGATTGCACCAGAGCGTCGTTGGCGGCCACGACTTCCCCGGCCACCGGCATGTAGATGTCGGAAGCGGCTTTCACCGATTCGATCACAGCGCACGCCTCGCCTTGCGCAAACCGCTTCCCGATCGGCGGCAGTTCGAGAAACACGATGTCGCCCAGCACTTCCTGCGCGTGGTCCGTGATCCCCATCGCGAGCGTGCCGTCGGCTTCGGTTCCGATCCACTCGTGCGTTTCCGTGTACTTCAGGTGTTCCGGGGTTTTCATGGTTTTTCTTCCACCGTTAATTGACTAAGAGCTGATTACGAAATGAGGGGATACCTCCCCTCATGCTCCCCTAATTCAGAGGCCGTTTCAGTAATTCTGAAACGGCCTCTAAGATTCGGCCGTTGCGAACGAAAGGCGGCTTCACCACCTTCGCCGCGAGCTGCTTGTCGCGCACGGACACCTGCACCAGCGCACCGACCTCCACGCCCAAGGGGATGCGGGCCAGCGCGATCGAGCGGCCCAGAGACGGCGAGAACGTGCCGCTGGTGACCACGCCCTCTCCTTCCGGCGTGGCCACTTTCTGGTGGCCACGCAGCACGCCGCCTTTATCCGCGAGCACGAGGCCAACCAACTGCCGGCTCTGCGGATGCGCGAGCAGCGCGGCCTTGCCGACAAAATCGCGCGCGCCATCCAGATCGACAGTCCAGGCGAGCCCCGCATCCAGAGGCGACATGCTCTCGTCCATGTCCTGGCCCCATAGATTCATGCCGGCTTCCAGGCGCAGCGTGTCGCGCGCGCCCAGGCCGCAGGGCTTCACGCCGGCGCCGATGAGCGCGCTCCACAGCGTTTCGGCGCGAGCGGCCGGCAGCATGAGTTCGAAGCCGTCCTCTCCGGTGTAGCCGGTGCGCGCCAGCATCAACTCGCCGAGCTGCGCGCCATGAAAGGATCGCATCGCTTCGGTGGCCGCGCGCGTCTCGGGCAGCGCCTGCCACACCCGTTCGCGCGCGCGCGGGCCCTGCACCGCGATCATGGCGAGATCGCGGCGCGGCCGCAGTTCGAGCGTGGCATCGAGGCGCAGCCTCTGCGACTCGAGCCACGCGAGGTCCTTGTCCGCCCTGCCCGCATTCACCACCAGGCGAAACAACTCGTCGGAAAAGAAATAGGCGATCAGGTCGTCGATCACGCCGCCCTCGTCGTTGAGCATGCAGGAATAGAGCGCGCGGCCCGGGTCCTGCAGCTTGTCGGCGTTGTTGGCCAGGATGCGGCGCAGAAAACCGCGCGCGCCGGCACCGTGCAAGTCGATCACCAGCATGTGCGAGACATCGAACATTCCGGCGTCGCGCCGCACCGCGTGATGTTCCTCGATCTGGGAGCCGTAATTGAGCGGCATGTCCCAGCCGCCGAAATCGACCATGCGCGCACCCAAGGCACGGTGAGCGGCGTTGAGCGGAGTAGTCTTGAGCACGTTTGCCTCGGTAGCAATGAAAAAGGGGCAACGCCGGCCTTTCGGTCAACGTTACCCCTCTGTCCTTGATACCTGAGAGATTACAGCCTGATGATAATCGGCTGCGGCCCCTTCGGTGGCCGCCCATTCGGCGGCTGCTCTCCAGAGTGACGGAAGCACTGCTTCCGCTCGACCGGTCCTTTTGCCTGAGAGTTTCTGGGTATTGCGCCTTCGGCGGCCGCCCTGCAACGGCGGCGCTCTCCCGGTCGGATTGATCTGACTCTAGGCGCCGGGATCGGCTTTGTCAATGCGCCGCATCAAACGTGATCACACCGAAGGCAGCCACGCGCCAAACCTCGCCGAGTCAGACGTGCCGGCGCGCGAATAGATTTATACTGCCCCTAAACCAGCTTTAACCTAGCGACGAGGGCGCCATGTTCGACCATCTGTTGACTGAGGAACAACGCCGCGTTCGGGATGCAGCGCGCGAATTCGTGAAATCGACGCCGCGCCAGCTGATCCTGGACATGGACAATGACAAAGTGCGTTTCCCGAAAGAGTGGCTGCGGGAGGCCGGACGGCGCAACCTCTTGGGCGTGCGCCACCCGGTCAAGTGGGGCGGCAAAGGACTGGATTGGGTGGCTTCCTGCGCGGTCAGCGAGGAGATCGGCAGCCTGAGCTACGAACTCGCCTGCGTCTTCGGCGTGGGCGCGGATCTGGTCTGCGACGCGATCGTCCTGCATGGCACCGATGCGCAGAAGGAGCGTTACGTCAAGCCTCTGCTCCGAGGCGACATTTTCGCCGCCGAATGCCTCACCGAACCGCGCGGCGGGTCCGACTTTTTCGGCGCCACTTCGACGGCCGAGGACAGGGGCGATTACTTCCTGCTGAACGGCCAGAAGCGCTTCATCGTCGGCGCGGAAGGCGCCGACTATTTTCTGGTCTACGCCCGCACCGATCCGGATCCGGCTGCCGCGCCGCAAAAGCGCATCACCTGCTTCATCGTCGATCGCGGCCCCGGCGTGGAAGTCAAATACCTCTATGGCCTGATGGGATGCCGCGGCGGCGGCACCGGCCGGCTGGTGTTCAAGGACGTGAGGATTCCGCGAGAAAACGTCGTCGGCGAAGTGAACGGCGCCTACCCGGTATTCACCACCATGATGATCCCGGAGCGCCTGGGAACCGCCGCCATGACCATCGGCCCCGCCCGCTCCGCTTTGGATATCGCCACCCGCTATACATCGAAGCGCAAGGCCTTCGGCGAGACGATCAACCGATTCCAGGGCGTGAGTTTTCAGGTGGCGGAAGGGGCGATGCTGCTCGATGCCTGCCGCTCGCTCGTCTACGCCACCGCGCGCGCGGTGGATGGCGGAATGCAAATGAACCGCGTGCGGCGCATGGTCTCCGAGACCAAGAAGTTCGTCACCGAGTCGTGCCAGAAGGTGGTGCACAATTCGATGCAAGTCGTGGGCGGCATCGGTTATACCAATGTATTGCCGCTGGAGCGCATCTATCGCGACATTCGGCTCGCGTCCATCTGGACCGGCACCAACGAGGTCATGGCGACCATAGTCGCCCACGAGTGGTACCGCGAGGCGGCTGCAACCCGCGCCGGCCGTGGCGAGCGCGACTACGCGGCCGACGCCCCCGAGGCGGACGCAGCGGATGAAATCATCTACGGCTAGGCAGCGGTGCGCAGCGCGCGCCACAGCTTCTCGCGCGTCGCTGGCATGTCGATATGCTTGAGCCCGGTCAGCGGATTCATTGCATCGACGATAGCGTTGATCACCGCCGGCGGCGCGCCGACCGCGCCGGCCTCGCCCGCGCCCTTCACCCCGAGCGGATTGGTGGTGCAAGGCACGTGGTGGAAACCGCAGTCGAACGTCGGCACATCGTCGGCGCGCGGCATTGTGTAGTCCATGAATGAGCCAGTGAGCAATTGCCCCGACTCCGCATCGTAGAGCCCGAGTTCGAGCAGCGCCTGCCCTATGCCCTGCACCGTGCCGCCGTGCACCTGGCCTTCGAGCAGCAGCGGATTGATCGCGCGGCCGAAGTCATCGACGATGCTGTAGCGCGCGATACGCGCCTCGCCGGTATCGGTATCGACTTCGAGTTCGCAGATGTGGCAGCCGTTGGGATAGGTGAAGGCTTCGGGCGCGCGCGTGTGCGTGGCCTCCAGCCCCTGGGTGACCTTCGCCACCTCGAACAGCGACACCGCGCGGTCGGTGCCGGCGATGCGATATTCGCCGTCCCCATATTCGATGTCGGACGCGGCCGCCTCGAGCAGGCCCGCCGCGGCGTCCTTGCCCTGGTCGATCACCTCGTCCGCGGCGCTCATGGCGGCGATGCCGCCGATGGCGAGAAAGCGGGAGCCGCCGGTCAAGCCCGAAGGCACGACATCGGTATCGCCCTGCACCACGCGGATTTGACTCGCGTCCAGCCCGAGCTTGTCCGACAGCAGCTGCACGAAAGTGGTGATGTGCCCCTGGCCGTTGTCCTGCATGCCGGAAATCAGCGTCACGCTGCCGGCCGGATCAACCTTGAGGATGACCGTGTCGCCGTTGCCGCCGCCGCAGCGCTCGATGTACATGGCCATGCCGATGCCGCGCAGCTTGCCCTGCGCCTTGGACTTCTCGCGCCGCGCGGCGAAGCCCGCCCAGTCGGCTTTCTCCATGGCGCGGGCCATCACCGCGGCGAAGTCGCCCGAGTCGTAGCGGCTCTCGACCGGAGTCTGATAGGGCATGTCGGCAGGTTTGATGAAATTGCGCCGGCGCAGCTCATCCGGCGCAAATCCCAGTTCGCGCGCCGCCAGATCGACGATGCGCTCGACCAGATAGATGGCCTCGGGGCGGCCGGCGCCGCGGTACGCGTCCACCGGCACGGTGTTGCTGACCACGCCCCTGATGTTGGCGTAGATCGCCGGAATGCGGTACACGCCCGAGAGCATGGGCACCGCCAGTTGCGGGATGTAGGGCGCATAGTTCGACAGGTAAGCGCCCATGTTCGCATGGGTGGTCACGCGCAGCGCGAGGAAGTGTCCGCCTTCATCCAGCGCGAGCTCGGCGATGGAATAGTTGTCGCGGCCCTGCACATCGGACACGAAGCCCTCGCTGCGATCGGCGGTCCAGCGCACCGCGCGTTTCAGCCTGCGCGAGGCCCAGACGACCAGCGGCTGCTCCGGGTGCAGGAAGATTTTCATGCCGAAGGCGCCGCCGACATTGCCCGAGATCACACGCAGCTTTTCCTTGCCAATTTTCAGCACGGCCTCGGCCAACTGGCCGTGAATGACGTGCGGCCCCTGGCTCGGGGTGTAGAGGGTCGAGCGCCCGCTCACGCGATCGAAATCCGCCAGCGCCGCTCGCGGCTCGATCGGATTGGCGATGACGCGGTTGTTGATGAGCTCGAGCCGGGTGACGTGGGCGGCGCGCGCGATGGCGGCGTCCACGTCCGCCTTGTCCGTCCCGGCGCCGATGTCGAAGCAAAGGTTGTCCGCGATGTGGTCCCAGGCGCGCGGCGCCCCGGGCTGCGTCGCGCCGCGGGTGTCCACCACGGCCGGCAGCGGCTCGTACTCGATCTCGATCAGTTCGGCCGCATCCTTCGCCTGCGCCAGGGTCTCGGCCACGACCAGCGCGACCGGATCGCCCACGTGGCGCACGCGCCCCCGCGCCAGCACCGGCCGCGGTGTGTCGGCGCGCGGCGTGCCATCGATGTTGGTTACCGGGACTAGGCACGGGATGTCGCCCAGGCCGTCGGCCGCGGCGTCCGCCCCGGTGAGCACCGCGAGCACGCCGGGCGCCTCGCGCGCGGCGGCGGTGTCGATGTTCACGACGCTCGCGTGCGCATGCGGCGAGCGCAGGATGCAGGCGTGCGCCGCGCCGGCGAGCTCGAAATCGTCGGTATAGCGGCCGGCGCCCTGCACCAGCGCGGCGTCTTCGATGCGTGTGACGGATTGGCCGAGAGCGAACTTGGACATGTGAGCAACCTTCTAACGGAACGTATGACAGCGAAGGACTGGGATTCTACCTTTATATACGGCGTTTTAAATGCCGTCGCATGCAAGTAGCGGCTATTGCGCGCTACGCGCGCCAACCGTGTTTTCTGTACGGATAAAAAGCGCATCCGTACAGAAAACACGGTTATGGATAAAAGCAAGGGCGGTTCGGGGTGGCTTTTATACAAGATCGTCGATTGTGCACGGATGTGCTTTTCATCCGTGCGCAATCGACGATCCGCGCGGACGGTTTCTCGTCCGCGCAACATCGCAACTCTGCAACAAAGGGGACGCGATTGTAGTCGCCACGTATAGATCCTTTTTAGCTCCCGAAGCCGTCGGCAACCATCACTTCGATCAAACGCGGGCGGCCGGACTGCAGCGCCTCGCGCAGCGCAGGCACAATGCCCTCGGGATCGGTGACGCGCTGCGCCGCTACGCCCAATGACCGCGCGAGGCCGGTAAAATCGATCTCGGGATCACGAATGTCCATGCCGGTGAAGCGGTCGGTGGAACGCATGGACACCAGTCGCTCCTTGAGGATGCGGTAGCTGCGGTTGTTCGCGATGACGTAGGTGATCGGCAGCTTCAGATGCGCCGCGGTCCACAGGGCCTGCACCCCGTACATCACGCTGCCGTCGCCGATGATCGCTACCACCGGCCGCCCCGGTTGCGCCAGACTGATTCCTACTGCGCCGGGCAGGCCGAAACCGAGCCCACCGCTAGCAAGGCCATAAAAGCCCTTGGGATCGCGCAGTTCGAGGAATCCCGGCAGCGACGCCGAGGAGGTCAGCGCCTCCTCCACTACGATTGCATTTTGCGGCAGCGTTTCGCTGATGCGCAGCATCAGGTAGCGCGGATCGACCGGCGTGGTCTGCGCCGCCAGCATGACCTCGACGCGCGCCTGCGCGCGCTGCACCGACCAGTTGCGCAAGGCAAGCGCGGCCTGCCGGCGTTTTGCCCCTTCGGCGCCCGCCGCCGTGCGACGCGCGCGCACCAGCGGCAACAGGGCGCGCAGCGTCTCCTTCACGTTCGCCTGCAGCGCCAGCTCGGTCGGATAGTTCTTGCCCAGTTCCCAGTCGCGCTCGCTGATGTGCACCACCGGCATGCTTTCAGGCAGCGGCGCCAGCGGGCTGTAGACCGACATGCGCAGCAGGTCCGCACCCAGGCACAGCATGAGGTCGAACGGCGCCAGCGCCGCGCGCACCTGCTTCTGGCTGCGCGTCAGCGCGCCGAGATAGCATGGATGTGCCGTCGGGAATTGGGCCGCATACGAAACGGGCTGCTGGTACACGGCTGCGCCAAGCAGCTCGGCGAGTTCGGCCGCTTCGGCGAAAGCGTCGTGAATGGAGAGTTCCTGTCCCGCGAGGATCATCGGATTCTTCGCCTCGAGCAGCTTCGCCGCGAGTTGCGCCAGCGCTTCGTCCGAGGGCCGCACGCGCGCATCGACCCGGGTCGGCTTGCCGAAATCGAGATCGACCTCGGCATCGAGCACGTCCCCCGGCAGGCTGATGAACACCGGTCCCGTCGGCGGTGTCAGCGCCAGCTTCGCGGCGCGGCGCACAATGCGCGGCAGATCTTCGGCACGCGTCACTTCGACCGCCCACTTCACCATCGGCTGCGCGATCGGCAGCAGCGGGGCATAGAGCAGCGGCTCCAGCAGTCCGTGGCCCTGCTCCTGCTGGCCACAGGTCACGATCAGCGGCGAGCCCGAGAACTTGGCGGTGTAGAGCGCGCCCATCGCGTTGCCCAGACCAGGGGCGACGTGCAGGCTGCAGGCGGCGAGGCGGTTGGAGGCACGGGCGTAGCCGTCGGCCATCGCCACCACCACGGCTTCCTGCAGCCCGAGCACATAGTTCAGCTCGGGAAAATCCGGCACCACCTCCATCAGCGGCAGCTCGGTAGTGCCCGGATTGCCAAACAGGTGGGTAACACCCTCGTCAACGAGGAGCTTGAGAAATGCGGAACGCCCATTTAGTCTGGTCATGATCAGAACGACCGCGGCAGGCCGAGCACGTGCTCGGCGACGTAGGACAGGATCAGGTTGGTCGAGATCGGCGCCACCTGATACAGCCGTGTCTCGCGGAATTTGCGCTCGACGTCGTACTCGCAGGCAAAGCCGTAGCCGCCGTGGGTCTGCAGGCAGATATTGGCCGCCTCCCATGACGCCTTGGCGGCAAGGTGCTTGGCCATGTTCGCCTCCGCGCCGCAGGACTGGTGCTGATCGAACAGCGCGCACGCCTTCCAGCGCATCAGGTTCGCCGCCTCCGTCTCCATGTACGCATCCGCGATCGGGAACTGCACTCCCTGGTTCTGGCCGATAGGCCGGTCGAACACCACCCGCTCCTTGGCATAAGCGCTCGCCCGGCGGATGAACCAGTAAGCGTCGCCGATGCATTCGGCGGCGATCAGGATGCGCTCGGCGTTCAGCCCGTCGAGGATGTATTTGAACCCCCTGCCCTCCTCGCCGATCAGGTTCGCCGCCGGGATCTCGAGATTGTCGAAAAACAACTCGCAGGTATCGTGGCTGACCATGTTGCGAATCGGCTGCAACGCGAGGCCCTTGCCGATGGCCTGGCGCAGATCGACGATGAATATCGACATGCCCTCGGACTTGCGCTTGACCTCGGCGACCGGCGTGGTGCGCGCCAGCAGGATCATCAGGTCGGAGTGCTGGATGCGCGAGATCCACACTTTCTGGCCGTTGACGACGTAGCGATCGCCCTTTTTCACGGCCGTCGTCTTGAGCTTGGTGGTATCAGTGCCGGTGGTCGGCTCGGTCACACCCATCGACTGCAGCCGCAGTTCGCCCGAGGCGATCTTGGGCAGATACTTGCGTTTCTGCTCCTCGGAGCCATGGCGCAGCAGCGTGCCCATGTTGTACATCTGGCCGTGGCAGGTGCCGGAGTTCCCCCCGCACAGGTTGATCTCTTCCATGATCACCGAAGCCTGCGCGAGACCCAGTCCCGAGCCGCCGTATTCCTGAGGAATCAGCGCCGCGAGCCAGCCGGCCTTGGTCAGGGCATCGATGAACGCCACCGGAAAATCGCGCTCATAGTCGAGCTTGCGCCAGTACTCGTCGGGATACTGGCGGCAAAGGTCGCGCAGCGCTTCGCGCAACTCCTGGTGCTGGTCGGGAGCGGGAATATTCATGGTTGTTTCTCCGGATTTGCTTGGTTGGGAGTATCGGCGGCGTCCGGATTGCACTTTAGCGCAGAGGCCGCAGACACAGCCTCTTTGATCAGCTGGTTGCTTTCATTGATTGCGTCTCCGGCGGCCGGTTCGGTTGCGCCGAGGTGAACAGGCATTCATAATACCTAAGGCCGTCACGCTAGACAATGACCAGGAACAAGAGTCCGCGCGTTCGGCGTCACATTCCGGCCTGTTTCCTCGTGCGACGTCGGCCGGCGCCATGGCTGCGCGATTAGCGGCTGAGCGGGCGGGCGATCCAGCAGCGGTCGCCGATCGATCTAAGCGATGGCGCCGCCTTCATCACCGGCCAGGTGCTCTCCGTATCGGGGCGCCTGACCATGGCCCGATAACACTTAGAGGCCGTTTCAGAATTACCGAAACGGCCCCTGAATTAGGGGAGCATGAGGGGAGGTATCCCCTCATTTCGTAATAAGCTCTTTCACAACACTACACCGGGACAAGCACACCATGGAATTCAAGGACATCATTTACACCGAGCAGGCCGGCGTCGCCACCATCACCATCAACCGGCCGAAGGTCTATAACGCCTTCAACAGCAACACCTGCGAAGAGTTGATCCAGGCCTTCGGCAAGGCCGGCTGGAACCGCGACATCGGCGTCGTGGTGCTGACCGGCGCCGGCGACAAGGCTTTCTGCACCGGAGGCGACCAGAGCGCCGAAGCCGAAGACGGCGGCTACGGCGGGCGCGGCACGATCGGCCTGCCGGTGGAGGAACTGCAAAGCATCATCCGCGACATCCCCAAGCCGGTGATTGCGCGCGTCAACGGCTACGCCATCGGGGGCGGCAACGTGCTGGTGACGCTCTGCGATCTGGCCATCGCCTCGGACAAGGCGCAGTTCGGGCAGGTCGGCCCCAAGGTGGGCTCGGTCGATCCCGGCTTCGGCACGGCACTGCTCGCGCGCGTGGTCGGCGAGAAGAAGGCGCGCGAGATCTGGTACCTGTGCCGCCGCTACAGCGCGCAGGAGGCCCTGGCGATGGGGCTGGTGAACGCGGTCGCGCCCGACGACCAGCTCGACGCCGAGGTCGCGAAGTGGTGCGGCGAAATCCTGCAGATGAGCCCGACCGCGATCGCGCTCGCCAAGCGCTCCTTCAACGTCGACACCGAGATGATCCGCGGCATTTCCTCGTTTGCCATGCAGGCGCTCAAGCTTTACTACGACACCGAGGAATCGAAGGAAGGCGGCAACGCGTTTCGCGAGAAGCGCAAGCCCGACTTCCGCAAGTACGCGAACAAGTGACCGCGTGTTCGCTCCCGTCGGCGCGCACGTTGAACGTCCCGATCACCCTGGCTCGCTTCTGGATTGGCAGCAAGGCAATCCCTGCCCGGCGGCAGCTCGGCACGGACAAAAAAAGCCGGGCTGGATGCCCGGCTTTTTTCAACGAGGAACTGGCGCGATCAAGCAGCTTGAATCTTGGCTGCCTGCTTGCCTTTCTTGCCGTCTACGATCTCGAAGGACACTTTTTGCCCTTCCTTGAGAGTTTTGAAGCCCTGCATGTTGATCTCAGAGAAATGTGCGAACAGGTCTTCGCCGCCGCCATCAGGGGTGATGAAACCGAAGCCCTTCGAGTCATTGAACCATTTCACTGTGCCAGTTGCCATGTCGCGTTCCTTTTAAAATTGAGAATTTCGGGCCGAGCCCGATGAATGTTTGAATCTCAAGACTGAAAAGGACGTACCGCTCAGGGAACCGCTCTCAAGCACTTGAAACTAAACACTTGTCCGCGTTATACCCGCTAATCGCGAAATCGTCAAGGGGGCGACCTGCCCCAAGTTCGCATGAGTCCGAACCGGGCCCGTGCTTCCAACGGCCTTGCGTCCGGCCAGGGCCGGCGCAATTTCCCGGTTTTAGGCCTGATGATTTGACCCACATCAACACGAACAGCCGGGGTTATTGGTATTTAAGGATGGGCTGAACGAGGGGGGCGCCCCCTGGTTCAGCCAAGTCGGGGTAAACTCTGACCGGACGAATGTGTATCGAATTTTCTATTCTTGAGGACGTGCAATGAATATGTGGATGATGAATGGGGTTTTTGCCCTATTTGCTCTTTTGGTATCTACGGGCCTTTTTTTCTTTGTGGTAACCAGGGGCGCATTGGTTGTGCGCGGACTGTCGCCAGGTTCGCAAAGCGAAACGTCGCACGTGTATCCGATCTATTCGAACATGCGGCTCATCAAGCTGGTTGATTTTCAACCTATCATCTCGGCAATATTGCTGTTTCAGTATCACCGCCTTGTCTCGAAGATTGTCTCCGAACTCAAGCAGCTGGATTTAAGAAATAAAAAACTGCTTATCACGTCATGCGCATTTGGAAACGTAATTCCACGAGTCGTGAAAACAGCTGTTCAGGCGGGTGTCGAGCGCGTCCTCATCGCGGACATCATTCACAATGAACTCATTCACGCAAGGAGCAAGCTCGGCAATTTTTCAGGGAAAGTGGATTTTATCGAAGAAAACGCAACCTCCATGAAGCAACCCGATGGAACTGTCGATGCCAACGTAATATTTTTTCTGCTGCATGAGTTACCGCACCACTTGAAGGGACAAGCCCTGAGCGAGGCGGGACGCATGCTCGCCCCGGGAGGAAAGCTCTTTCTTGCGGAATTTCATCGACCGGAATTGTGGGTACTACGCGCCCTGAGCTGGACTTACTTCAAGGTGTTCGAGCCACTCGGTCTTGCGCTCTGGGATACCCATGACCCGCTCAGCTGTTTGGAAGATATGGGCGGATGGACGTGTGAACGCACAACGTATTTTTTCGGCAACTTTCAAATAATCACCGCAACAAAGCAGTATTAGCCCGGAACCAGCGTCAAACCGGGGCTGGCCCGGGAGCAAAAAAAGGGTGCGCACGCGCACCCTTTTTCGCTTTGCGTGACCGGTTCAGACGCGCCGCTTGTATTCACCCGTGCGGGTGTCGATCTCGATCTTGTCGCCGGTGGCGCAGAACAGCGGCACCTGCACCGAAAAGCCGGTGTTGATTTTCGCCGGTTTGAGCACCTTGCCTGAAGTGTCGCCGCGCACCGCGGGTTCGGTGTACAGGATCTCGCGCACCACCGTATTCGGCAGCTCGACCGATATCGCGCGGTCGTCGTAGAACACGACCTCGCACTGCATGCCGTCTTCGAGGAAGTTGATCCCCTCGCCCATGTTGTCCTTTTCCACCTCGAACTGGTTGTAGTCGGCGTCCATGAACACGTACATCGGATCGGCGAAATAAGAGTAGGTGGATTGCTTGCGCTCCAGCACCACGATGTCGAATTTTTCGTCGGCCTTGTACACGCTCTCGCTGATCGACTCGGAGAGCAGGTTTTTGAGCTTCATTTTGACCACGGAAGCATTGCGACCGGATTTGCTGAATTCGGCGCGCTGCACCACCATCGGGTCATTGCCGAGCATGATCACGTTGCCTGCGCGAAGTTCTTGTGCGATTTTCATATCTTTCGTCCTACACGGTTGGATTGATCTAAAGCTTTCTATTTTAACAAATTTCCACAAAACTGCGCAAGATTATTTGCCAAATTGCCAGTGCCGGCCAGCCGCCCCGCCCAGCGCAGCGCATGCGCCTGCAATTCGACCCGGTGTTCCCAGAACCCTGGCCAGGCTGCTTCGACCTCCATCCCATTGCCTTTGTTCCAAGCCCGCCAGAACCCTGTGATCGCTGCCGCGATCTCCGCCCGCAGCCCCTCGCAATACAGGCCGAGGAAGGCCTCCAGCTTGGGCCGGTGCGCCCCGGCCTGTTGCGGGTAGATCTGCCAAAGCAGCGGCCGCGCCGCCCATTGTCCGCGGACGAAGGAATCCTCGCCGCGAACCAGGTTGAGATCGCATGCCCACAGCAGCCGGTCGTATTCATCCTGATCGAGGAAAGGAAAGATCCTGACTTCGAGGCCGGCCTTGCGCAGGTTCGCACCCGGAGCGAGGTTCTCAGCCCCGAAGAACGCCGCCAAGGCTTCTGTCGCGGTGCCTTCGGGTGCGAGGCAGCGCACCGGCGTGCCGCCCGCGGCCCACGCCCGCAACAGTGCGGCCGCCCCATCCTGCGGATAACAAAACAAGGAAACCTGTAGCTCGCCCGCGCGCGGCGCGCCGAGGCCAAGAGCCTCCCAGAAACGCGCTTGCTCCACCGCAGAGCGTTGAAACCGGTCGCGCGCCTGCGCCAGTCCCCGCTCTGCCAGTAGTCCGCCCGTGCCGGCGACAAAGCCCGGAAAGAAAAAATACTTGACCAGGGGCAGGGACGGATGCGGCGAGGGCAGTGCGTGACAGCCCTGCACCCAATTTTCGGCGGTCAGAAACTCAAGGTTGATCCACGCCGGTTTCGGCTTTCTCGCAGCCATCGCCGCGACATAGCTCGCCGGCGGGTTGCAGGCGAACGCCTCGACGACCACATCCGCGGGGCTGACCATAGGAAATGGTTCGCGCCACCACCTCACTTCCACGCCGTGGCTATGCTGCGACTCCTGGCCGAGGACGATATCCGGACAAATCTTGCGGAAGCTCGCCAGATCGTCAACCCACAGCCGGACCCGCAGGCCGTGCTCCGCGGCCAGTTGGCGCGCCAGGCGCCAGGAAACGCCGATATCGCCGTAGTTGTCGACCACGGTGCAAAAGATGTCCCAGGTGCGCATGGACGACATCGCAGGAGATTCAGCCAGTAGTAAACGCAGACCGACGCGATTATGCGCCCGGCGGAAAAGAAATGGGGCGCTTGCGCGCCCCCCTGGTCTATCCTTTTGGTCCGGACGTGCTAAAGACGGCTTTTTACGTAACCGGCCAACTCCTGCGCCTCCGGGTTGTTTGGCTGGCGCTTGAGCATCTCACCGGTCACCGTTTTCATCTCGTCGTAGAGCAGGTGATCCTGCAGCACCGAATAGAAATAGAACTCGGGCGTGATGTCCTCAGCCGACGCCGTCTGGCGCATCTGGGCATAACTGGCCTTAGCCTGACTGACTTCGGCCTGCTGCTCCGACGACAAGCGTCCCGGCTTGCCGCCGCCGCGCACCGCGATACCGCCGGATCGGCCCAGCTTTGCGATTTGGACCAGATTGGGCACCTGGGCGATCTTCTGCGCCACCCCCGAAGGCAACTGCGCCGCTTCCGCCGCCTGGCCGCTGATCGCTTCGCTTTGCTGCGCGGCCGCCTTGAAGCTGGCCGGGCCCTTCCAGGTTTCCTGGCGGCTCCCATTGAAATACACCACGCGCAACTGCGCGCCGGCGGGGAGCGTAAAACGATCACCCTGGCGCACTTTCATGAATGCTTGCGCCTTGGACTGGGCTCCGCCCTGGCTGGCGTAGGCCACGTCGCCTGACAGCTGATTGACCAGACCTACATCGCTGGATTGGGCGTTCGCGCCTAGTGCCAGACCTATAAGCGCGGCAGCCAATATCGTCGATCGCAACATTTTCACAGTAAACCCCCTTTTGCCAAAGAATGATCTAGTCGAAACCGTTTCTTGCCGGCCTCCACACCCTATATAAGCAAATGCTGTACCTGTATCGAGTTTAGTCGAAAACCATTGTAAATCAACGGAATCTTAAATCCATCGTCGCAGATTTCGTCGGCTCGCCCGTGAGAATGGTCATTTAGTGACCAAAAACCGCCACTATTGGCCGGGTTCGTCGTGAACTGGATTGAGCCCCAGAATCTCGAACACCTCGATGAGTTCATCTTTGCCCTTGACTTTGACGGTTTCCCGCTTGCCGGTGATGACACCGTCTCCCGCCGCATCGACGGTCGCCTTGCTTGCGACGAGCACGCACTGCATCTCCTTGGTCACTCCCTCCAGCCGGGACGCCGCGTTCACGGTATCACCGATGGCGGTGAATTCCGTGCGTTTGACCGAGCCGATGTCGCCTATCACCGCCTCGCCGCTATGCACGCCGATGCCGATGCGGAATTCAGGCAGGCCCCGGCCGGGAAAGCGCTCACGCATCCATTGCTTGAATTCCTCCGCCTCCTTGACCATCTGCAGCGCCGCCCGGATGGCTCGTCGCGCGTGGTCGGGATGCCGCACCGGCGAGCCGAAAATCGCCATCACCGCATCGCCGATGAATTTGTTGACCATCCCGCCTTCAATCAGGATGGGCTCGGTGGTACGGCTGAAATACGCGTTGAGCATTTCCACCACCTCGTGCGCGTCGAGCTTCTCCGAAATAGTGGTGAAATTGCGGATGTCGGAAAACAGTACCGTCACATGCACCGACTCTCCGGAAAGGTCGGGGCGCTCGCCCTCGGTCAGCACCTTGACCACGTCATCGGACACATAACGGCCGAACATTTTCCTCAGCCGCGCGCGCTCGCGCTCCTCGCCGGTAAGCCGCAGGCCGAGCGTAGTGAGAAAACCTATGCCCAGGGCCATCTGCATCCTGCCCACGGGCAGCAGCCAGTCGTCCAGGAACATGAACCATGCCGGCGCGAGGCACGCGAGGCCCAGCGCCACGGCGACGACCAAGCCGCCTGCCGGGTGCAGGCGCAGGTAAAGCAGTGCCGCAATGACGACCAGCGCCAGCACATAGATCCATTCGACCGCGAGCGGTAGCCGGCGCGGGTAGTGCCCGGAGAGGATGGTCTCGACGATATTGGCGTGGATCTCCCCGCCTATCATCTGATCGCTTTGCTTGCCAAATATTGCGCGCGAATAGGGGCTGGGATGGCGATCCTGCGTGCCGCGATCGTTGGCGGCAATGATCACGACGCGGCCTTGCAACTGCCGCACCTCGGGATCCGCCAGGGCATCGGGTTTGAGCAGCTTGCTCATCGATACGGTGGGTATGGTGCCGGGCGGACCTACATATCCGATCAGACGCGGCCGCGCTTCGCGCGGCAATTTCACTCCCGCGATGTCCCATTCATTCAAGGTCGGATCGAGCCCGGCGGCGCGCAACGCGAGCTGGGTGGCGAAACCCATGGCGGGCTTTCCCGGATCGGGGTCGAACACCGGCAAGAAACGCCGCACCGAGTTATCCTCGTCGGGGTTCAAATTGGCAATGCCGAGATCGTTAATACCCTGGGGCAGCAGATACAGGTGGTCCCGCGGCGGGAGCAGCAGCCTCCCCTCCCCGTTGGATAGCTCGACCAGCTGCGTGATGAGTATCTTGTTTCCCGCGGCCAACTGTGCGCGAAAAGGCGAGTCGTAGCTGCGGCTGCTGTCGCCGCCCGGCAGGTTGAGCTTTCTCAGCCAGTCTTCGGCGCTTACCTGGTACAGATAGTCCAGCCCGATGACCTTCACCCCCGCGCGAGTAAGCGTCTCCATCGCGCGCGCGAAGTGCGGCTGCCAGAACGCGAGCGGATCATCCTTGTATACATCCAGCGTTTGCTCGTCCACCGCGACCACCGCCGAGTACTTCGCGTCGCGGCGCTTGCCGGCAAACTGGTGCCAGTAATCGTAGTAGACATTCTCCAGCGAATCCAACCACCCCAGCCGCGTCATGACCTCGGTGCAGCCGAAGGCGACGACCACCACAAGGATAAAGCGCCAGAAGCGGCGCAGGCGGAACGACAGGCTCGGGGCGGTCGCCATCAATCCCCGACGTAGACGAACGCGGCCCAGAAGAACGGATGGCTGCGCGAAAAACGATATTGCCCGCTGGTGTAACTGCCGTCCCTGAGCTCGCGCTGGGCGTCGTTCACCGCTTTGAGCGCGCCCTCGCCCTGCTTGATGTGGCGGAACGTCGAAGTCATCAGCGCCTCGGTCGACAAACTGTCCACGCTCCAATGCGATACGAGCAGGCTTCTTGCGCCGGCGAACATGAAAGCTCGCGTCAGCCCGGCAAAACCCTCGCCGTTATTGGCCTGTGCCGTTTCGCCGGCGGTATTGCAGGCCGACAGTGCGACCAGGTCGGCGTTCAGCTCGACGTCTTCGATCACCTCTTTCATGGTTAGCATGCCGTCCTCGCCGTGCAAGTCGCCGACCAGGGTCAACGCAAGCGAAGGCTGCGCGCCACCCTTCGCCCTCGGCGCGCCGGCCGCGTGGTCCGCAGCCGGCTCCGTGCCAGGCAGGAACTCGCCGCCGAGAAAGCCGTGAGTGGCAAACAGCACGTAGCGGCTGTTCTTGAGTTCACCCGATTTCGCCATGTGCTCCTGCGCCTCGTCGCCGATGAACATGCGATTGCTGCCGCCCAGGATCTGGGCGATGCTCCGCGCCTCGTCTGCGGTCTCCTTCAAACGCGGAATGTCAGGCAGGCCGTCCTTGCCGACGCGGTAATTGTTGGCGAGCAGACCCAGCGCCGCGCGCGTGGCGGGCGAATAGCTCTGTCCCGGCGGCGGAGCAAATATCGGGTCGGCAAACGCGGTGAGTTCCTGGCGCAGACCCGCGGGCTGCTTCGGGTAAAGACGCTGCGACGCCAGCGCCGACAAGCTGGGAAGATAAGCAAAGCGATGCTCCTGGCCCAGATAACTGAGCGCGCCGTATTCGCCCAGGAAGGGCCGCCCGGCACTGCCATCGCTTGCCGCGCGCGTTGACTCGAACGCCTGCTGTTCAGCCGGGCCGTACCGCGTCACCAGCAACTCGAGCGGCACCGTGAGCAATGGCCCGTCGGCCACCACGATGATCTTTTGCCGTCCGGCGAGCGCGGAAGCCAGCGGCGCCACCAGGTCCCGATACAGGGAATTCAGGTTGGCGGGCTCGATTTCGCGCAGGAACAGCACCGACTCTCCAACCGCCACTTTTTCGATCGCGCGGCGGATCGCGCGCACGCGCTGCGCCACGTCCTCGCGCTTGACCGGGAGATTGACCATCTGGAAGCGCTCGCGCGTCACCGCGAATATGGCCACCTCCTGCGGCAGCAGCACGTAGGAGAGCAGCACTTCATCGGGCCGCAGCAGCTTCTGCTGCAACTCCTGCAGAGTGACCGGGCGCGGGTTGGTCAGCTCCATGAAGCGCGGATAGTCGCGCCACAGCGCATCCTCCAAGGGCGTCAGCTCCCCGTTCGCGGCCGCGAGCTGAGCGGCGAGATCGCTGCGGCGCGCGTCCGTTCCTGGCTGATTCAGCGGCATGGTGACCATGGCCAGGCGCAGGTTCTCGATTTTCTCGTGCAGATCCTCGCGCTTCCGCTTCAGACCGAGGAACACCGGATCGGCGGAGAATTTAGCCACGTCGGCCTGGCGCATCATCTCGGTAAAAACGCGGCTCTGATTGCGCGACGCGATCTCGAGCACCTCGCGGTCGTATCCGGCCTGGGGCGAGGTGCGGTGCAACTGCAGCAGCACCTTGATGGTTTCAAGATAAATATTGCCGTACTGGCCGAGAAACGCCGCCCGGGTATCCTCCGACAGGCCGCGCGTGCGTACGTACAGGTAGTCGAGCGTGTCGACCGCCTCTTTGTAGAACGGCAGCGCCTCGCGATAGCGTCCGTGCTTGGCCAGAGCGTATCCGAGCCGGCTGCTGTTCAGCAGCAATATACGAGGGTTGCCCGCCTGGCGCGCGATCTCGACTGCTTTGCGGTACAGTGCCTCCGCTTCCGTCAACTTGCCTTGGCGGTCGAGCATCACCGCCAGCGTGGTCAGCATGGCCGCGGTATCGGGGTGCAAGGGACCCAGACGCTTTTCAAGGATGGCAAGCGCGCGCCGCTGCAGCGGCTCGGCCTCTTCCGGCCGGCCGCGGCGGTCGAGGTAAGTGCTGAGGTTGTTGAGCGTATTGGCCGTGGCCGGATGGTCGGGGCCCAGGGTGCGCTCCTGGATCGCCAGGGCCTTGCGAAACAGGTTTTCGGTCTCGGTATAAACCTGCAGGTTGAATCGCGCCTGGGCGCGCGCCTCGCTCGGCGACAGCATCTCGTCCTTTCCCTGCTCCTGCAGCACGTTGGCGAGGTTGTTCATGCTGGTGGCGGTGTCGGGGTGCTCCGGCCCCAGCACTTTCTCGCGTATCGCCAGAACACGCCGATGCACCGCTTCGGCTTCCTTGAGCTTGCCCTGCAGGTAGACCACATTGCCAAGGTTGGACAGACTGGTCGCGGTAATCGGGTGCTCCTTGCCCAGGGTTTTCTCATGAATCGCGACCACTCGATATTGCAGGGTCTCGGCCTCCTTGTACTGGCCGCGATCGATCAACTCTTGCGCGCGCGCGCTCAACTGCTTGGGATCCTCGCCCGCTCCGCCGCCGGCGGTTTCGCTGTATTTGCCCTGCAGGTCCAGTACCCGCCCGAGGTTGGACAGGGCGGTGGCGGTGTCCTGGTGCTGCTTGCCCAGTGCTTTTTCCAGGATGCGCAGCGAGCGGCGCAACAGCGATTCGGCGCTGGGGTAATCGCCCAGCTTTTCCAGCACCAGCGCCAGATTGTTCAGCGCGGCAGCGGTATCGACATGCTCCGGCCCCAGCCGCTTTTCATAAATGTCCAGGGCCGCACTGAAATTCTTCTGCGCCTCGGCATATTTCCCCTGCCGCATTTGGGCATCGGCGATGACATTGAGACTGGTAGCCGTATCGGGGTGGTTGTCGCCGAATATCCTCTGTGCCTCCTCGACCAACTGTCTTCCGGTGTCTTCGCCGCGGGCGTACTCGCCCTTGGCGATCTGCGCCTCGGCCTGATCCATGAGTTCCTGCCAATGCCGGTCATCGACGCGCTTTGCCTGCTGCCCTGGGCGCGGCGCCGGCGGCCGCCCTTTCTGCTGCGCCTGGGCGTAGGCCGACAGATCCACGCCTAGCGCAAGCACGACCGCCAGAACAGGCAAGAGCAATCTAGCGGCGGCAACAACCGGCTTCATGGACGCCTTATGGAAAAACTCAGAACTGCTTGATTATAGAGAAATCCAGCACGCCACGCGGCGCGGGATTCTCTAACAGCGCTGACTGGCGTAGATGCGGGCGAGGAAGGTCAAGGCGTCGGTTTCACGCAGGCGCTCCAGAGCGGCGGGCCGCCCCGCCATCGCCGGCTGCTCCAGCGGACGCTCGACCCAGTTCGAGCACAGCACTTCTGCGCCGTAGGGCTGCTCGGCAATTTCCTGTTCGGCAAACAATTGGCTCAGCAAGCTCATGGATCATCCGTCGCGGGGGCAGGCAGCAACTCACTGCCTTACCTTTGCTAACGGACAAATAGCACAAAGGTTGATAGCGAATCAAAATAAAATTTTCAGCGCTGCGAGGCAGCGGGACTAGCGCGCGCGATCAGGATGCTGCAGGGCGCATAGTCGAGGAGGGAAGCGCCGACCGAGCCCTTCCACCATCGCGCCGCAAATGAAAGCCTCTGCCGGTGTCCGAGCACGATCAGATCAACCCCGAGTTCGGCGGCGACGCGGCAGATCTCCTCCACCGGCTCGCCCACGGTAAGGTGGCCTGTGGTATTGAATCCCTGCTCCTGCAGGAGCTTGATGCCCTCGTCGAGGGTCTCCTGGGTGCGTTTTTTTTCCTCTTCCAGCAACTCTTCGGGCAGGAACCCCTCGGTCAGGAACAGGCTGGGCGGCATGCCGGCCACGGCCAAGAGATGCGTCTCCGCCTTGATGAACGCGGCGATCTCGGCGCTTTCCAGCAGTGCCGACCGGCCCTCGCGCGATCCGTTGAATGCCATCAGGATTTTCTTGTACATCGCTACCTCCTCCGTTAAACCATGTTTAACCGGATACCGCTTGTTTTGCTTCGGTCCTATTCTGGGCCTTCCTTCAGTATCTTCCCGGCCGCAGCGGCTGGCAAGAGTTTCATGATACCAATTCCCTTAACAAATGGACGCTCGGCCGGGATACCAATATAATCTGGCAGCGCGCGCCTGGCCCTTCTGTTCTCTGAAAGCACCCCATGGACAATGCCAAATGGACCTTCGGACTCACCATGATGATAGTCGGCATGGGAGGAACCTTTCTGACCCTCTGGATTCTGGGTCTGGTCATGGACCTGCTGAAGAAAGTATTCCCGCTCGTCACCGCCAAAGCCGGCGGCCCGGAGAAGAAATAAAATGATCGAGAGCCTCCAGACAGGCCTGTATGGGCTGACCTCCGGCGTCAGCTATCTGTTCTCTCAAGGCGGGCCCAACGTGATCATGCTGCTGATCGCCGCAACCTTGCTTTATCTGGGTGTGAAGAAGGAAGTGGAGCCGCTGCTGCTCCTGCCCATCGGCTTCGGCTGCCTGCTCGTGAACATTCCCCTGAGCGACCTGATGGAATCGGGCGGCTTGCTTCGCATTCTGTACGACATGGGGATCGCCAACGAAGTCTTCCCGCTGCTCATATTCGTCGGCATTGGCGCCATGATCGACTTTGGCTCCCTGCTGGAAAACCCGAAAATGCTGCTTTTCGGCGCGGCCGGGCAATTCGGCATTTTCTTCACCCTGCTGCTGGCATTGGCCCTGGGCTTTCCGCAGTTGGAGGCCGTCAGCATCGCCGTCATCGGCGCCTGTGACGGGCCGACGGCCATCTATGTCGCCTCGCAATACGCACCGCAGTTGCTGGCGCCGATCTCGGTGGCCGCTTATTCCTATATGGCGCTCGTCCCCATCATCCAACCGCCCATCATGCGGGCGCTGACCACGCCCAAGGAGCGGGTAATCAAAATGGCGCCGATAAAGCGCAGCGTCTCCACCCAGACCAAACTCCTCTTCCCCATCGTCGTAACCCTGGTCACCGGGCTCCTCGCGCCCAAAGGACTGCCCCTCATGGGAACCATCATGCTCGGCAACTTCATGCGCGAGTCCGGCGTGGTGGCGCGCCTGACGAAAGCATCGGAAAACGAAATCGCCAATATCGTGACCCTGTTTCTGGGTCTGGCCATAGGCGGCACCATGGAGGGCCACGCCTTCCTCAAGCCCCAGACGCTGATGATTTTCGGCATGGGCTTCATCGCCATTTGCATGGATACCGTGGCGGGAGTCGTGTTCGGCAAGATCGTGTGCAAGCTGACCGGCGGCAAGGTCAACCCGCTGATCGGCGCGGCAGGGATCTCCGCCTTTCCCATGGCGGCAAGGGTGGTCCAGGTCCAGGGGCAGCTCTACGACAAGAAGAACCACCTGCTCATGCACGCCGCCGGCGTCAACACCGGCGGGCAGATCGGCTCGGTCGTGGCCGCGGCGGTGATGCTGTCGGTGCTCAAAGGGATGGGATTGATCTGAGCGGCGGTGCGCTGCAATCGCTGCAACTCACCGCGCCGGCTTCGGCGCGCGTCCTCAATCCGAGTTTCGCGAGCAGCGCGCGATCCGCTTCCGCCTCCGGATTGCCGGTAGTAAGCAACTTGTCGCCGTAGAAAATCGAGTTCGCGCCGGCCAGGAAACACAGTGCCTGCACTGCCTCGCCGAGCTCGCGCCGGCCGGCCGAAAGCCGCACACGGGCACGCGGCATGGTGATGCGCGCGACCGCGATGGTACGGACGAATTCGAGCGGATCGAGCGGCTCCGCCCCGTGCAGCGGCGTGCCGGGAACCTGCACCAGATGATTGATCGGGACCGACTCGGGATAGGGGTCGAGGTTGGCGAGCTGCGCAATCAGGCCGGCGCGTTGCAGCCGCGATTCGCCCATGCCGACGATCCCGCCGCAGCAAACCTTGATTCCGGCCTGGCGCACGTGGCCCAGCGTGTCCAGGCGCTCCTGGTACACCCGGGTGGTGATGATCTTGCTGTAGAACTCCGGCGCCGTGTCCAGATTGTGGTTGTAGTAATCGAGACCCGACTGCTTGAGCTGGCGCGCCTGCAGATCGCTCAGCATGCCCAGCGTGGCGCAGGTTTCAAGTCCGAGCGCTTTGACGGCGCTCACCATCGCCTGGACTTTTTCGATATCGCGCGCTTTCGGTTCGCGCCACGCGGCGCCCATGCAAAAACGCGTTGCGCCGTTTTGCTTCGCCGCACGGGCGGCGGCAACGACTTCCTTCAAAGGCAGCAATTTCTCCGCCTTGACGTCGGTGTGGTAACGCGCAGCCTGCGGGCAGTAGGCGCAATCCTCCGGGCAACCTCCGGTCTTGATCGAAAGCAGGGTCGCGAGCTCGATTTCGCCGGCGGCAAAGTGCTCGCGATGAATTTCCTGCGCTCGATACAACAGGTCGTTGAATGGCAAGTCATACAGTTCTGCAACCGCCTCGACGGTCCAGGTTTTGGCACTGAGCTTCGTTTGCACCGGTTTCTTTCCGGTCAGGGTTTGGGTCGAAATGGTCATGAACACCTCCTGGGGCGTAGCATACCTCAAGCTCTGAGGCTCCGCGGCAGCGAGGCGCGAATTCGGCGAGAAAATTCCCGCTTAGTACGGCAGGCCGACGTAGTTTTCGGCAAGCGAAGCGCGCGACAAAATCGCTGGCGATTTTGAGCATCTCCCTCAATGCCTTGTACTGCTTCAGACCGGAGGCAGTTCCTTGAACGGATTGAACACCTTCAGGCCGGGCCGGCGGAAGTCCTTGTCGTTTCCCGTGGCGATCGTCAGACCGTGACGCCGCGCGGTGGCGGCGATGTAGCCGTCCTCCATGGGCATGCGCTTCCCTTGCTTTTCCAGCAAGTGCTCCTGATCGGCCCATACATGCGCGACCGAGACGTTGAAACCGAGAATGCGACCGCCGAGGGCATCCACCAGCCTCCTCAGCCAATCCTGCAAATCGCGGCGCTGACGACCCTCCTTCGACCGCACCCAGTACGCAAGTTGAGCGATGACGATGGCGCTGGTGAAGCACCGGTCGCGCTCCTGGTGAAGCCAGGCGATCACGCGGGCGTCCCCTTGGCGCTTGGCCGGTTGGCAGATTACATCGGTATCAAGCAGCCAGTTCAAATCCGGCGGCGCCTCGCGGGCTCCCTCCGGCGACGCGGCAGATCGTCCATGCTCACCGGGCACTCGCTTAGTACGGCAAGCCAGTCGCCCGCGCCCGCGATACGGCGGAACACGAGCTCGTTCTCTTCAGCATCGAACCGGGCTTCGAAGGTATCTCCGGGCGAAGCCGGGGCGAGACCTGCGGGGACGGTCAGACGACGCTTGGCATCGAGGGTCAGAATCATGGTGGGATTGTCCCACCATGCGATCAAAAGGTCAATTTTCCGCCCCCGGTCCGGCGAACCGCAAGATGCTGCGTCTGCAGCGGTTCCGCGCGCTCGTCGATCGCTCGTTCCGGGCGCACAAATCCGTGGCGTTCTACGCCGGCGAACTCGGCATCACTCCGACGCAGCTCAACCGCGTCTGTCGCGAGGTGCCGGGCAAGTCGGCGCTCGGCATGATCAACGCCCGGCTCCTGCTCGAAGCCGAACGCGATCTCGTCTACACTTTCATTGGCGTCAAGGAAATCGCGTTGTCGCTCGGCTTTTCCGACGCGGCCTATTTCTCCCGCTTCTTCTCGAAACACAAGCGTTACCGCCCGACCCAGTTCAGGGAGCAGGCGCACCGACACTTGAGGCGGGGAAAGGCGGGGTGATACGGAACGAGTACGAATCATATTGCAACGCGGCGCTCGGAGCGCGTTTTCGGGTCATCGGGCAAGGCTTGTAATGTGTATCTATAGGGGATACACTTAATCCATGATCAAGCGCTTTCGCCACGCCGGCCTACGGCGGTTTTTCGAGACCGGCTCGAAGGC
>CABEAO010000078.1_pt1 | contig 21547 bp, 23 predicted proteins | sample 3132401 | NCBI WGS metagenome assembly CABEAO01 (sample SAMEA5534343, study PRJEB31848) | metagenome | biome: tundra; feature: field; material: soil | place: USA | collected 2013-05 | depth 0.45 m
TTCCTCTGGTCGCCGTTGATGGACCGCTATGTGCCGCCGTTCCTCGGCCGCCGGCGCGGCTGGATACTGTTGACGCAACTGGCGCTGATTCTGGGCATCGCCGGCATGGCTTTCTCGTCGCCGCAGGCGGACCTCTGGCTGCTTGGCTGCCTCGCGCTATGGGTGGCGTTCGCCTCGGCTTCGCAGGACATCGTCATCGACGCCTATCGCGCCGATCTGCTGCCGGCGCAGGAGCGCGGCATGGGCGCGGCGGTCGGCGTGCTCGGCTACCGCGTCGCGATGCTCGCATCCGGCGGGCTCGCGCTGATACTTGCCGACCAGATTGGCTGGCGCCAGACGTTTTTCGCGATGGCGGCGCTGATGGGCATCGGTCTGCTGGCGAGCCTCGCCGCACCCGAACCCGCGGTGCGCGGAACGCCGCCGCGCAGCCTGCGCGAGGCCGTGGTCGAGCCGTTGAAGGATCTGCTGTCCCGGCCGGGAGCGCTGCAACTGCTCGCCCTGATCGTGTTGTATAAATTCGGCGATGCGCTTGCCGGCACGCTCACCACCGCATTTCTGATTCGCGGCATCGGCTTTTCCCTCACCGACGTCGGCACCATCAACAAAGCTCTGGGACTCGCTTCGCTGCTGCTCGGAGGGCTCGTCGGCGGCCTGCTGCTGGTGCGCATGAGCCTCACCCGCGCGCTGCTGCTGTTTGGCGTGCTGCAGGCGATCTCCAACCTGTCGTTCGCGGCGCTGGCCTGGGCCGGCAAGAGCTACCCGCTGCTCGTGTTCGCGGTCGGCTTCGAAAACCTGGCAAGCGGCATGGGCACCGCAGCCTTCGTCGCCTTCGCCATGGCGCTATGCAACCACAGCTTCAGCGCCACCCAATACGCGCTGCTGTCGGCGCTGGCCTCTCTCGGGCGCATCCTGTTCGGCCCCGTCACCGGCGGGCTGGTCGAGGCCATGGGCTGGGCGAATTTCTTCGTGCTCACCTTCGTCGCCGCGCTGCCGGGCCTGTGGCTGGTGTGGCAGATGCGCGAGCAGATCGATGCGGTGGACCAGGCGCAGCCTCAGGCGGCTTGAACCAATCGCCCTTTGCTTTCGGCTTGTCCGGCTTAAGAACTCAGGCCTTCTCGAAGCGGTATACCGCCACGCTGCCGCGCAGATTGGGGGCGATGCGGATGCGGCGGCCTTCCTGCATGACAATGCGCTCGAGGATGCGCACGCCGTGGCTCGCGCAGAAATCCTCGAAGTCGGCCAGCGTGCACAGGTGCACGTTGGGCGTGTTGTACCAGAGGTAGGGCAGCACGTCCGACAGCGGCATGCGGCCGCGCATGATCTGCAGGCGCTGCGGCCAGTAGCCGAAATTGGGGAAGGAGACGATGCCCTGGCGCCCGACGCGCAGCATCTCCATGATGATCTCCTCGGTGTGGCGCATGGCCTGCAGCGTCTGCGACAGGATGACGTAATCGAACGAACCGGCGTCGAAGCCCGCCAGGCCCGCCTCGAGGTCGCTCTGGATCACGTTGACGTCGTTTTTCACGCAGGCGAGCACATTGGCGTCGCTGATCTCGATGCCGTAGCCGCGCACCTCGCGGCTCTGCTTCAGGTATTTGAGCAGCAGCCCTTCGCCGCAGCCCAGGTCGAGCACGCTCGCGCGCGGCGGCACCCAGGCGGCGATGGCGTCGAGGTCCGCGCGGCCGTCGAGCGCCGGGACGGGGAGCGAAGTGTTCATGCCGCCGCCTCCGTTCCGTTGTCGCGGTTCGAGCGCAACCACTGTCGGCGTCCGGCGGCAATCGCGGCCGGTCGCATCCCCGCTACGCGGGGCCCCTGCTTCCTGCTCATGCCGCCCCTCCTGTTCCAAGGTCGCGCGCGACGTTTTCGAAATACGCCCGCACCAGCGCATGGTAGCGCGCATCGTCGAGCAGGAAGGCGTCGTGCCCATGCGGCGCATCGATTTCGGCATAACAGACGTCGGCGCGGTTGTCGAGCAGGGCCTTGACGATCTCGCGTGAGCGCGCCGGAGCGAAGCGCCAGTCCGAAGTGAACGAGGCCACCAGGAAGCGCGCCTTCGCCGGCGCCAGCGCCCTGGCGAGGTCGTCGCCGCAGGCCGCGGCCGGGTCGAAATAGTCGAGCGCCCGGGTGATCAGCAGGTAGGTGTTGGCGTCGAAGTATTCGGAGAACTTGTCGCCCTGGTGGTGCAGATAGGACTCGACCTCGAAGTCCACGTCGAAGTGGAAATTGATCGCGCCCGAGCGCAGGCTGCGGCCGAATTTCTCCATCATCGCGTCGTCCGACAGGTAGGTGATATGGCCGATCATGCGCGCGAGGCGCAGCCCGCGGCGCGGCACCACGTTGTAGGCGTAGAAGTCGCCGCCGTGGAAATCGGGGTCGGTGGTGATCGCCTGGCGCGCCACCTCGTTGAAGGCGATGTTCTGCGCCGAGAGCTTCGGCGCCGCGGCGACCACGATGGCGTTCGCGATCCGCGCGGGATAGTCGATCGCCCATTGCAGCGCCTGCATTGCGCCGAGGCTGCCGCCCATCACTGCGGCGAAGCGCTCGATGCCGAGCCGGTCCGCGAGGCGCGCCTGCGCCTGCACCCAGTCTTCGACCGTGACCACCGGAAAGCTCGAGCCGTAAGGCCTGCCGGTCCTGGGGTCGATCGAGGCCGGACCGGTGGAGCCGAAGCAGCCGCCGAGGTTGTTCACGCCGATGACAAAGAACCTGTCGGTGTCCAGGGGCTTGCCCGGGCCGATCATGTTGTCCCACCAGCCGACCTTGTCCGGCTCCGCCGCGTAATAGCCGGCGACGTGGTGTGCCGCGTTGAGCGCATGGCATACCAGCACCGCGTTCGACCTGGCGGCGTTCAGCGTGCCGTAGGTTTCGTACATCAGATCATAGGCGTCCAGCACCGCGCCGCTCCTGCATGCGAGCGGCGTATCGAAGTGCATGGTCTGCGGCCGGACTGCGCCAACCGAGCGCGGTTCGCTCATGTTGCCTCGTATAAAAACAAAAACCCGTTCAGCTTGCTCGCTAAACGGGTTTCCCGCGCTTTAGCCGTATTTGTTTTTCACTCGGTCCTGTGCAAGACCGGCGGCGCCCGCAAGCTGACAATCAAATCGGCGCTGGTGGAGAAAGATACCCGCGAAGCCGGGGGGCTGTCAATCGGCGGCCGCCGGCGAAAGCCGCGCCTCGTTGTTCAGGCCATCCCTTGTTTGCTTCCGGCTGGTCCGGCTCAGGCGTTGAGTTTTTCCAGCAATTGCCGCGTTTTGTCCGGGTCGACGGCGCGCAGGATCCGGTTCGCGAGCTGCGCCAAATCGGCGAGGTCGCTCTTCAGCACCTGCTGCTTGATCGCGAGCAGGTTCGCCGGATGCATGGAAAACTGGCGCAGCCCGAAGCCGAGCAGCAGCCGCGTCAGCGTCACGTCGCCCGCCATTTCGCCGCACACCGCCACCGGCACCTTCATGCGGTTGCCGGTCCTGATGGTGTGGGCGATCAGATGCAGCACCGCCGGGTGCAGCGGGTTGTACAGGTGCGACACGCTGTCGTCGGTCCGGTCTATGGCGAGCGTGTACTGGATCAGGTCGTTGGTGCCGATGGAAAGAAAATCGAGCTTGCGCATGAACACCCCGAGTGAGAGCGCCGCCGCCGGCACCTCGATCATGCCGCCGATCTGGATGCCGCGGTCGTAGGGCAGGTTCTGCTCGTCCAGCAACTCCTTGGACTGCGCGATCATGGCGAGCGCCTGTTCGATCTCGTGCGCATGCGCGAGCATCGGAATCAGCAGGCGGATCTTGCCGTAGTTCGAAGCGCGCAGGATGGCGCGCAGCTGCGTCAGGAACATCCGCGGCTCCGCCAGGCACAGCCGGATCGCGCGCAAGCCCATCGCCGGGTTGGGCCCCCCTCTGGCGCTGCCGTTCACGGTCTTGTCCGCGCCCAGGTCGAGCGTGCGTATGGTCACCGGCATGCCGTCCATCGCCTGCGCCACCTGCCGGTAGGCCTCGAACTGCTCGTCCTCGCCGGGCAGGTCGTCGCGGTTGAGGAACAGGAACTCGCTGCGGAACAGGCCCACGCCGGTGGCGCCGGATTCGCGCACCTGCTCGATGTCCTGCGGCAGCTCGATGTTGGCGTGCAGGTCCACGGCGGTGCCGTCCCTCGTGGCGGCGGGCGTGGTGCGGATGCGCTTCAGCTTCTGCCGCTCCGCCTCGAGCCCGCGCTGGCGCTGCTGGTACTCCGACAGCACCAACTCGTCCGGAGCGACGATCAGCACGCCCTGCACGCCGTCGACGATCAGCAGTTCGCCCTCGCGCACCATCTGCCGCGCCGTGTGCGCGCCGACAATGGCCGGAATGTTGAGGCTGCGCGCGAGGATCGCGGTGTGGGAGGTCACGCCGCCGAGGTCGGTGACGAAGCCGGCGTAGCGGTGCTGCTTGAACAGGATCATGTCCGCCGGCGACAGGTCGTGCGCCACCACGATCAGGCTTTCCTCGTGCGCGGGCGTGCTGCTGGCGCGGCCCGGCCGGTCCAGCAGCGCCTTGAGCACCCGCTCCACCACCTGCACCACGTCTGCCTTGCGCTCGCGCAGGTAGGAGTCCTCGATTTTCTCGAATTGCGCCACCAGCTGGTCCATCTGCACCACCAGAGCCCATTCGGCGTTGCAGTTGAGGCTGCGGATCAGTTCGCGCGGCGCGTGCGACAGCGTCGAATCGTCGAGGATCATCAGGTGCAGGTTGAGGAAAGCGCCGAGCTCGGTTGGCGCGCCGGCAGGGACGCTGCGGCGCAGCCCCTCCAGATCGGAGCGCACCGTCTCCACCCCGACCGAGAAGCGCATCACCTCCAGTTCGACGTGTTCGGGCGCGATTTCGTAATGCGCCACCTCCAGCCGCGCGCTCGAAATGAGGTGCGCCCGGCCGATCGCGATGCCGCCGCCCGCGCCGGCGCCGTGGAGGGTGAAGCTCACTCGTTTTCCCCGAATTTATCGACGATCAATTTCACAATGGCCTGCAATGCCGCGTCGGCGTCGCTGCCTTCGGTTTCGATGCCGATCGTGTTCCCCTTGCCGGCGGCGAGCATCATCACGCCCATGATGCTCTTGGCGTTGACGCGGCGGCCGTTGCGCGTGAGCCAGATCTCGCTCTGAAACCCGCCCGCCAGCTGCGTCAGCTTGGCCGAAGCGCGCGCGTGCAGCCCGAGCTTGTTCACGATCTCAGCTTCGGTTTGCGGCATTGCAGGCATCGGTATTCATGTGGACGACCCCTGCCTGACCGCCGCTGATGGCTTTGGCGGCGACGTCGGCGAGCGGCTCCTCGCGATAGGTCAGGGCGCGGATCAGCATCGGCAGGTTGACGCCGGAGACGCCTTCGACCTTGCCCGGCACCAGCAGGCGCGCGGCGATATTGGAGGGCGTGGCACCGAGGATGTCGGTGAACACCAGCACGCCCTGGCCCTCGTCGAGCTGGTTCACCAGTTCCTGCGCCTGCGGCAGTATCGCCTCGGGATCGTCGTGCACGGTGACGCCGAGCTGGCGCACCAGCGGCGGGCGCTTGCTCAGCACGTGGCTCGCGCAGTGAATCAGGGCTTCGCCGAACGCCCCGTGGGAAACAATCAGGATTCCAATCATGGCATTTACTCTGAAATTAGGTAATTGACGCCGGCCAGCGGTCGCTTCCGGCGGCGCACGCTTTCTCCAGCGCGTCGATGAATATCCCGGCGACGTTGCAGCCGGTCTGCTCCTTGATCTCCTGGAAGCAGGTTGGACTGGTGACGTTGACTTCGGTGAGGTAGTCGCCGATCACGTCCAGGCCCACCAAGAGCAGGCCGCGGCGCGCGAGCTCCGGGCCGAGCGCGCCGGCAATCTCCAGGTCGCGCGCCGACAGCGGCTGCGCCACGCCGGTGCCGCCGGCCGCGAGATTGCCGCGCGACTCCCCCGGTTTGGGGATGCGCGCGAGGCTGTAGGGCACGGGCTCGCCCGCGATCAGGAGGATGCGCTTGTCGCCGTCGCGTATTTCCGGGATATAGCGCTGCGCCATGATCGAGCGCGTGCCGTGCCAGGTGAGCGTCTCGACGATGACGTTGCGGTTGGGGTCGGCGTCGGTGACGCGAAACACCTGCGACCCGCCCATGCCGTCCAGGGGCTTTACCACCACGTCGGCGTGGGCGTCGATGAAATCGTGGATCTGCTTCTCCAGCCGCGTCACCAGGGTCGGGGCGGTGAAGCGCGGGAACTCCGCGATCGCGAGCTTCTCGCTGTGGTCCCGCAGCGCGCGCGGATCGTTGAACACCTTGGCGCCCTCGCGGCCCGCGAGCTCCAGCAGCCAGGTGGCGGTCACGTACTCCATGTCGAAGGGCGGGTCCTTGCGCATCAGCACGGCGTCGAAGTCCGCCAGCGGGTCTTCCCTGAGAGCATCTATGCGGTACCAGCGCGTGCTGTCGCCGGTCAATTCGAGGCGGCAGGACTCGCCGATGACGCGGCCGTGTTTCCACATCACGCCGTCCTGCATCAACATATGCAGCTCGTGGCCGCGGCTCGCCGCCTCGACCATCATGGCGTAGGTCGTGTCCTTGTAGGTCTTGATCCGGTCCAGCGGATCGAGGATTATCGCTATCTTCATGGTGCGAAGCGCAACGCGTGCAGTCCGATAAACCGAGAGTGTGATTCTAACAGCGACTCGGGGCGGGTGCCGGCAGGCGTAGCGCGGGAAAGGAATCCCCGCCCTGCGCGCCGTCGGCAAAACGAAAAATAAAAAAGGCGGACCGGCCGCCTTTTTTCGTGCCATCGAGGGCCGGGCGCTACTTGGCCAGGCTCGCTAGGTAATCGACGGCGGCTTTAACGTCGGCGTCGGCGAGCGCGTTGTTGCCACCCTTCGCGGGCATTGCGCCCTTGCCCTTGAGCGCGCTCGCGTAGAGCGCATCCATGCCGCTCTTCAGGCGCGGCGCCCAGGCGGCTTTGTCGCCCGCCTTGGGCGCGCCTGCAATGCCGGCGCCGTGACAGACGACGCAGGCGGATTCGAAAATCTTCTTGCCGTCGGCTTTGCCGGCCGCGGGAGCCGCAGGCGCTGTTTTCTCGGCTGCAGGAGCAGGCGCCGCCGTTTTCTGGGCTGCGGGAGCAGCCGGTGCCGTCTTCTCGGCCGCGGGAGCCGCAGCTGCCGTTTTCTCGGCCGCGGGAGCAGGCGCCGCCGTTTTCTCCGCCGCGGGAGCCGCCGCTGCCGTTTTTTCGGTCGCGGGAGCGGCGGGCTCCTTGAACTTGGCTCCGGCCTGATTGGCCATGTAGACCACCGCACGTTCCACTTCCAGGTCGCTCGAGTCGGCGCCGCCGCGCGGCGGCATTGCGCCCTTGCCCTTGAGCGCCGAATTCAGCAGCGTCTTCTGACCCGCCTTGAGGCGCGGCGCCCAGTCGCTCTTGTCGCCCAATTTGGGCGCGCCGGCCGCGCCGCTCGAATGGCAGGCGGTACATACCGACTTGTAGACTTCTTCGCCGCTTTTTGGCGCCTTGGCCGCATCGCCGCCGGCATCGGCGAACGTGAGGTTGCCCACCGGTTTCAGGCGTTTGGCCACGGCGTCGGGCGACATGGCCGCGCTGTTCATATCGACGCTGCGGATGTTGGCTACGAATTGCGACAGCAGCACGATAAGCAGGATCGGCACCAGAAACGCCAGCGCAATCACGGTGATCAGCTGCTTCGGCGTCTTGATCGGGCTTTCGTGCCCGGCATCGTGCTCGTTCTCGCTCATTGGCTTCCTAACTCTTTGCAAACGCGCGCATTATAGTCGCAAATTCCCTCCCCTTGAAAGAACTGCCGCGTGGAGGGATGCGGCAAAAGCCGGTATACTTTGCCCGGCACGCGCCCGTAGCTCAGCTGGATAGAGTGTTGGTTTCCGAAACCAAAGGTCACAGGTTCGACTCCTGTCGGGCGCGCCAAATCGCCGATCTCGAGCGCCGTTTCGGTGCCGTAGGGGGTTTTGATGTGGATCAATGATGCTGCGGCAGGCTGCACTAGCATCTGCCATTACCCAACGAGGAGAACGGCGATGATCCTGAAACTTTTCCTGCGCGTGGCCCTGCTGGCCCTGCTGGCGACCGGCGCGCAGGCGCAAAGCTATCCCACCAAGCCGATTACCATGGTGGTGCCTTTCTCCGCCGGCGGGCCGACCGATACCCTGGGCCGCACTATCGCCCAGGCGATGACAACCGCGCTCAAACAGACGGTGATCATCGAGAACGTGGGCGGCGCCGGAGGCAACATTGGTGTGGACAGAGTCGCCAAGGCGAGACCCGACGGCTATACTATATTGCTGCATCACATCGGCATGTCCACCAGCCCGGCGCTGTATCGCAAGCTCCCCTACAACCCGCTCAACGATTTTGAATACATCGGCTTGGTGGCCGATGTACCCATGACGCTGATCGCGAAGCAAAGCTTCCCGGCCAAGGATTTCAAGGAGCTTCTGGCATATGTGAAGGCGAACAAGGACAAGGTCACGCTTGCCAACGCCGGTCTGGGCGCGGCATCGCACTTGTGCGGCTTGCTGTTCATGAGCGCGATCGAAACCGACCTCACCACCGTGCCGTACAAGGGCACGGCTCCGGCGATGAACGACATCCTCGGCGGCCAGGTGGATCTCTTGTGCGACCAGACCACCAACACCACGGGCCAGATCAAAAACGGCAAGGTGCGGGTCTACGGCGTCACCACCAAGGTTCGTGTGCCCTCGCTCAAAGACATCCCCACGCTGCAGGAACAGGGCCTGAAGGGGTTCGAGGTGGCGGTGTGGCACGGCATTTATGCACCGAAGGGCACGCCCAAGCCCGCTCTCGATGCGCTGGTCGCGGGGCTGCAGGCCGCGCTCAAGGATGCCAACGTCAAGCTGCGGCTCGCCGAGCTGGGCACCGAGCCGGTGGCGCAGAACCGTGCCACCCCTGAGGCGCTCAAGGCGCATCTCAAGGCCGAGATCGACAAATGGGGTCCGATCATCAAGAAGGCAGGCATCTACGCCGACTGATTGGCGGGAGGAGTGAGGAGCACCGCATGAGCGCCATCAGCCGTTACCCGGTACCCAAGCTCGAAGACCTGCCGCAGGACATCCGCGAACGCATCGTCGCGGTGCAGGACAAGGCCGGCTTCGTGCCCAACGTGTTCCTCACGCTCGCGCACCGTCCGGACGAGTTTCGCGCCTTCTTTGCCTACCACGACGCGCTGATGGAAAAAGACAGCGGCCTCACCAAGGCCGAGCGCGAGATGATCGTGGTCGCGACCTCCGGCGCCAACCAGTGCCAGTACTGCGTGGTCGCCCACGGCGCGATCCTGCGCATCCGCGCGAAGAACCCGCTGATCGCCGACCAGGTGGCGGTCAACTACCGCAAGGCCGACATCACGCCGAAGCAGCGCGCCATGCTCGATTTTGCGATGAAGACGGCGCTCGAGCCGTGGACCATAGCCGAGGCCGACTTCGAGGCCCTGCGCGCCCACGGTTTTTCCGACGAGGATATCTGGGACATCGGCGCCGTCGCCGGGTTCTTCGCGCTGTCGAACCGCATGGCCAACCTGATCAACATGCGGCCCAACGACGAGTTCTACACCATGGGGCGCGAGCGGCGTTAGCCGCGCGCAGACGCCAATGCGGCTCCTCCTCGTCTGGCTCATCAACGCGCTGTCCCTCTTGGCGGTGCCCTACGTATTGCCCTCGGTCAGTGTCGACAGCTTTTACATCGCGCTGGTGACGGCGCTGGTGCTGGGCCTGGTCAATGCCCTGATCCGGCCGCTGCTGGTACTCGTCACCCTGCCCATCACCATCCTCACCCTCGGGCTGTTCACCTTGGTGATCAACGGGCTCTTGTTCTGGTTCGTGGCCTCGTTCGTCGAGGGTTTCCGCGTCGCCGGCTTCTGGTCCGCCTTCTGGGGCGCCATCGTCTACAGCCTCATCTCCTCGGTGGCGAGCTGGCTGCTGCTACCGCGGCCGCCGCGGTTGCGGCCTCCGCCGCCTCCGCCCGCCGACTATATCGATTCGACGTCTCGCCGGCTGTAGGAGGCCCGCCCCCGGGCCGACCGGTCTTCAATACGGGCGCCGGTCGGGGCGGGGGCGCCCTTCCTACAGCCGGGCTCCCATTTGCGCCGTCACAGTCGGCCATGGTTCGATGTCACAGGAGCACGATGTCGAACTGCTCCTGGCTGTAGCTCGATTCGGCCTGAATCGACACCGGCTTGCCGATGAAGTCCTCGAGCATGGCGAGCGACTGTGACTCGTCTTCCAGGAACAGATCGATCACGACTTGCGCGGCGAGGATGCGGAACTCGCGCGCGTTGAACTGGCGCGACTCGCGCAGGATCTCGCGCAGGATCTCGTAGCACACGGTGCGCGCGGCCTTGACCTCGCCGCGGCCGCCGCAGGTGGGGCAGGACTCGCACAGCACGTGCGCCAGCGATTCGCGCGTGCGCTTGCGCGTCATCTCCACCAGGCCGAGCTGGGTAAAGCCGCTCACCGTCATGCGCGTGCGGTCGCGCGCGAGCGCCTTGTTGAATTCGGCCAGCACCGCGGCGCGGTGCTCCTCGGTTTCCATGTCGATGAAGTCGACGATGATGATGCCGCCGAGGTTCCTCAGGCGCAGCTGGCGCGCAATCACCTGCGCCGCCTCCAGGTTGGTCTTGAAAATGGTGTCGTCGAAATTGCGCACGCCGACGAAACCGCCGGTGTTGACGTCGATGGTGGTCATCGCCTCGGTCTGGTCGATGATCAGGTAGCCGCCGGACTTGAGCTCGACCCGGCGCGCCAGCGCCTTCTCGATCTCGTCCTCGACGTTGTACAGGTCGAACAGCGGCCGCTCACCCGTGTAGTGGTCGAGGCGCGCGAGCACGTTCTGCATATAGTCGCGCGCGAACCCCTGCAGCTTGAGGAAATTCTCGCGCGAATCGATGAGGATGCGATCGGTGTTCTCGTTGACGAAATCGCGCAGCACGCGCTGCGCCAGCGACAGGTCCTGGTGCAGCAGCGCGGGCGCGGGCGAGGACAGACTCTTCGCGCGCAGGTCCTGCCACAGCTTCCTCAGGTACTGGAGATCGTTCAGCAGCTCGGCGTCGGTGGCGGTCTCGGCCATGGTGCGGATGATGAAGCCGCCTTTTTCATCGGCGGGCAGCATCTGCTGCACCTTGTCGCGCAGCATCTGGCGCCCGCTTTCATCCTCGATGCGCTGCGAGATGCCGATGTGCGGATCCTGCGGCAGGTACACCAGCATCCGGCCGGCGATGCTGACCTGGGTCGAGAGGCGCGCGCCCTTGGTGCCGATCGGGTCCTTGACCACCTGCACCAGCAGCGGCTGGCCCTCGGCGAGGATTTTTTCGATCGGCTTTTGCGCCGCTTTTCCCGGCTCGCCGTTGCCATGGCTGTTCTGGCGCTCCTCCCAGATGTCGGCGACGTGGAGGAAGGCAGCGCGCTCCAGGCCGATCTCGACGAACGCCGACTGCATGCCCGGGAGCACGCGCGCCACCTTGCCCATGTAGATATTGCCCACCAGCCCGCGGCTCGCCGCGCGCTCGATGTGCAGTTCCTGCGCGACGCCGCTTTGCATCACGGCGACCCGCGTTTCCTGCGGCGTGACGTTGATCAGGATCTCCTCGTTCATGCGGGCATTCTACTATCAAGGTAGTCGGGGCGAGGGCGACCCCTATCAAAATCGGCGCGGTGTTGTCCTCCAAGATGGGAGACCGAAGGTCGGGACCACCCGAAGAGGTGGGGACTTTCCCCTCAAGGGGGATCGAGACCGTTGGGCGTAGGAGGCCCGCCCTCGGGCCGATCGGTCTTTTCAAACGGTAGGCCCGATGCCGAAGCGCTTGAGCAGCCGCGCGGTCTCGTACAGCGGCAGTCCCATCACGCCGGAATAGCTGCCGCGGATCTCGGTGACGAACGCCCCGGCCCGGCCCTGGATGCCGTAGGCGCCGGCTTTGTCCATGGGCTCGCCGCTGGCCACGTAACGCTCGATCTCGGCCGGTTCGAGCGCGCGAAAGCGCACTGCGGTCGCCGACAACTCGGTCTCCATGCGCTCGCCGAATTTGAACGCGACGGCCGTGAGCACCTCGTGCTCCCGGCCCGACAGGCGCCCGAGAAAATCGGCGGCCTCGGCCGCATCCGCCGGGATGCGGAGGATTTCGTCGCCGATGCACACGGTGGTGTCGGCGGCCAGCACGCCGCGCAGCGGCAGCTTGCGCTGGACGACGCGCATCCAGCCGTTCTCGGCCTTGTCGCGGCACACGCGCAGCACATAGTCGCGCGGCGTTTCCCCGGGAAGCGGATCTTCGTTCACGTCGGCGCCGCGCTCCGCCTTGATGCGCTGGGTCAGCACCTGGTGATCGACGCCGATCTGGTTCAGCAGTTCGCGCCGGCGCGGGCTGCGCGAGGCCAGGTAGAAGTAGGATTGGCCGGCCAATATGCTCACTCGCGATGGTACGGGTGGCCGCCGATGATGCTCAGCGCGCGATACAGTTGCTCGGCCAGCAGCACCCGCGCGAGCCCGTGCGGCAGGGTCATGCCCGACAGGCGCAACTGCATCGCGGCGGTCTTTTTCAAGTCAGCGTCCAGGCCGTCCGCGCCGCCGATCAGAAACACCACCGGTCCGCGTTCCTGCATCCAGGCCTCGAACTGCACCGCGAGGCCGGTCGTGCTCAGATCCTTGCCGCGCTCGTCCAGCGCGACCACGCGGCCGCCCTTGGGCAGCGCCGCGCGGATGCGTTGGGCTTCGGCGGCAAGCATTTGCGCCACGGTTTTTCCGCTAGTGCGCGCTTCGGCTTTGATCTCGATCAACTCGAGCGCCGTGCCCGGCGGCATGCGCTTCGCGTACGCGCGGTAGCCCTCGACCACCCAGGACGGCATGCGCGTGCCGACGGCGACCACGACGAGCTTCATCGGGGGCTTGGGCGCGTTCTCACCTGGCGGCCGGCTGCGATTCTGCCGCCTTCTTGCGCGCGCGCGGCCGTTTCGGCTTCACTTCGGGTTGGTTCCACAGCTCTTCCAGGTTGTAGTACTGGCGGATGGTGGGCTGCATCACGTGCACCACGATCGCGCCGAGGTCGACCAGCACCCACTCGCCGTTCTGCTCCCCTTCCACCGAGAGCACCTGCTCGCCGAGCGCCTTCAGCTTTTCCTGCACGTTGTCGGCGAGCGCCTTGACCCGGCGCGTCGAGTCGGCGCTGGCGATGATCATGCGCTCGAACAAGGGCGAGAGATGGGCGACTTTGAGCACGACGATGTCGCGGGCCTTGATGTCTTCGAGTGCGGCGACCACCGCTTTTTCCATTTTGCGGATATCCATCAGGGTTTGAGCGTCTCCTTTCAGTATAGATGTTGTGCCTCAATATAAGCGAGAATTGCGGCGGGGAGCAACTGGCGCGTGTCCTGCCCCGCGGCAAGCTGTGCGCGGATGGCCGAGGCCGAGATGTCCATCGGCGGCATGTCGAAGCGCACGATCCTGCCCGCCGCGCTCGCGGCGAGCTGTTCGGGCCGCGCCGAGCGGCGCGCGATCTCGGCCGAGAGTTCGGGCGCCGGCCCGCCGTCGCTCGGGAGATGGCCCGAGCGGCTCGCGACGGCGATATGCGCGAGGTCGAACAGCTCGCGCCAGCGCAGCCAGGTCGGCAGGCTGAGGAAGGAATCGCTGCCCAGCAGCAGCGCGAGCGGCTGCTCGTTGCCGATCTGCGCGCGCAGCCGCGTGAGCGCGTGCACGGTGTAGGTGGGCTCGCTCCGGGCGAGCTCGCCGTCGTCGATGCGATAGCGCGGATTGCCGGCGGTGGCGAGCCTGAGCATCGCCAGGCGGTCGCGCGCGCTCGCGACGGGCGGCGCGCGATGTCCGGGGCTGCCCGAGGGCAGCCACAGGACTTCGCCGAGCGGCAGTCCCGCGAGCGCCGCTTCGGCCAGCGCGACATGGCCCAGGTGAACCGGATCGAAGGTGCCGCCGAGGATGCCGCAGACGTTCAAGTTGAAGGCGTTCAAGCCGCTGGCGTTCAGAGTTTGCGTGCGGCGCCGACGGGCAGATCGGCGATGCGCCGCATCACGTCCTGATTTGCCCGCCGCCGAGCACGACGTATTTCTGCGAGGTGAGGCCGTCCAGCCCCACCGGCCCGCGCGCGTGCAGCTTGTCGGTGGAAATGCCCACTTCCGCGCCCAGGCCGTACTCGAACCCGTCGGCAAAGCGCGTCGAGGCGTTGACCATCACCGAGCTCGAATCGACCTCGCGCAGGAAACGCTGCGCGCGCGCCTCGTCCTCGGTGACGATGGCGTCGGTGTGCGCCGAGCCGTACTTGGCGATGTGCTCCATCGCCTGGTCGAGGTCTTTCACCACGCGCACCGCGAGGATCGGCGCGAGATATTCCGCGTACCAGTCGTCCTCGCTCGCGGGCTTGATCGCGGGCACGAGTTTTCGCGCCGCCTGGTCGCCGCGCAACTCCACGCCCTTGTCGAAATAGATTTTCGCGAGCGGCGGCAGCACCTTCGCCGCCACGCCTTCCGCGACCAGCAGCGTTTCCATGGTGTTGCAGGTGCCGTAGCGCTGGGTCTTGGCGTTGTCGGCGATGCGTATCGCCATGTCCAGGTCCGCGCGATCGTCGATATACACGTGGCACACCCCGTCGAGGTGCTTGATCATCGGGATGCGCGATTCGGCCATGACGCGCTCGATCAGGCCCTTGCCGCCGCGCGGCACGATGATGTCGACGTACTGGTTCATCGTGAGCAGTTCGCCCACCGCGGCGCGATCGGTGGTCGCGATCACCTGGATCGCCGTCTGCGGCAGCCCGGCCGCGGCCAGGCCCTCGTGCATGCACGCGGCGATCGCGCGGTTGCAGCGCAGCGCTTCGCTGCCGCCGCGCAGGATGGCGGCGTTGCCCGACTTCAAGCACAGCCCCGCCGCGTCGGCGGTGACGTTGGGGCGCGACTCGAAGATGATGCCGATCACGCCGAGCGGCACGCGCATGCGGCCGACGCGGATGCCGCTCGGGCGCTCGCGCAGGTCGGTGATGGCGCCGACCGGATCGGGCAGGCGCGCGATCTGCTCCAGGCCCTCGGCCATGGCTTCCACACTGTCGGGGGTGAGCGCGAGCCGGTCGAGCAGCGCGGGCTCGAGGCCACGGGCGCGCGCCTCGGTCACGTCCTCGGCGTTGGCGGCGAGGAGGCGCGCCGCGTCGCGCCGTATCGCGGCGGCGGCGGCGACGAGCGCGCGGTCCTTGGCCGCGCTGTCGGCGCGCGCGAGCACCCGCGAAGCCGCGCGCGCCTGCTCGCCCACCTGGCGCATGTAGAGCTTGATGTCCCTGATTTCGGCGACTGCGTTCATGGGCGCGATTTTACCCCCCACAAGCGGTTCAAGTCTTAGCCGGGGAGGTGTTCCCTCGCCCCGCTTGCGGGGAGAGGGCTAGGGTGAGGGAAACTTTGTCATCCACTTTCACGGTTCTCGATGCGCGGGCGAATGCGGCAGAAGTCGTCGCTTTATCCCAGAGCTTCAGGCGGTCTTCAGCCAATTCGCGATCCTTCGAGTGGCGCCGATGTCATGGGCGATCTTCTCCAAGTTCTTCTCCACCCTTCCGGGTTTGGTCCATTTGCTTGCTTCGCCGACCAACCCTCTCAACAACTCAGGCGCGGCCTCGTCCAGGAGCGCGCGCAGGTGCGGCCGATTGCCGGTGGCCGGCTTTCCCGTGAGCAGCGCGTGGATGAGTTCGTCCTCGGTAAGCGCGATCTTATAGCTTGCATTAGCCGTGGTGCACGCCATGCGGATGAAATCCGGGCGGCGGGTTTCCGGGACTGGTTGCACGGCGAGATCGAGTCCCAGCGTTTCGAGGATCGCAAGGACCTTCCTCACGCCCAGATCCGGGAACAAGCCATTCTCCAACTGGTTCAGCGTAGTGCGGGACAGCCACGCCGCTCCTGCCAATTGGGCCTGCGTCAGTCCGCGTTCGCGCCGCGCCCGCCGAATCTCGTAGCCAAGCTCCTGAAGCCGCACCGGAGACCCCGTAATGTTCTATATGTTGAACATTATAGCTTGACCAATCACTTTTTCAAGCCCGTCAATAACAGCACCCGCCGGATCAGAAAACCTGAAAACCCAAACAACCACCTAAAGCTCGACCTTAATAAAAGCACTATAGGACTATGTCGTTTCCGAAGGATGCAATCTCAACCTGCGAGAGCGCCGGCCATGAGAACCATTGAAGTGGATTTCGACGTGTACAAGGCCCTGACCATGCGCCGCCCCTAACCGCAGCAACCTCAATGCACTTTCTAAGTCCCGAGAGATGCGAGATGCGGCCGCAACTTGTTAAAGCCGCTCTCGTCCTGGTAGGCCTTCCCGATTTCCAGAATCTGGCGCTCCGCAAAAGGCTTGCCGACAATCTGGATGCTGAGCGGCAATCCCTCATGCAGCCCCGCCGGCAGTGCCAGGGCTGTAAGACCGAGGTAATTCACCGGACGAGTGAAGTAGGCCGGCACGGGGGAGGCTTCGTCGATCTTGTCCAGCGGCGGTGCCGGCACGGCGACCGTCGGCAGCAGGATCGCGTCGAACCGCCGGAACCATTCGCTGAAGGTGCGCCGCCGTTCTGCCATGGTCCGCAGCGTTTCAGCATATTCACCGGGCACAAAATTGCGCGCATTGAGTATGCGTCCGCGCACCGCTTCGCCGATCGGCTGGGCCATGTCCTCGATATGGTTCCGGTGCAGCGCAAAGGCTTCCGATGCGATGATCGTGCCCGTCGTTCGCGCCAGATCGAAATACCAATCCGGCAGGCGCGCCGGCACGATCTCGGCCCCGAGTTTTGCGAGCAGCCTGGCTGCGCCCGTCCATGCCTCGAGCACCGCCGGGTGCATGAACGGTGGCAACTGGGCGCGGTCGGGCAGCGCGATGCGCAGATGATGCAGGCCATCGAGCGCGAATTCCGCCGGCAAGTCGAGGGGCGGCTGCGCCAGCGTCGCGGGATCGCGGGGATCCGGCGCCGCCAGTACCCGCAACAGGTGCGCACAATCCTCTACCGAACGGGCAAGCGGGCCGATCGAATCAAGCGTCCAGCTGAGCAATCCCGTGCCGTGCAGGCTGATCCGGCCATAGGTGACCTTGAGGCCGACCAAACCGTTGAAGGCCGAAGGAATACGCACCGAGCCGCCGGTGTCGCTGCCAATGCCCGCCGGCGCGAGCCCGGCCGCGACGGCGACCGCGGTACCGCTCGACGACCCGCCGGGTACCCGGTGACAAGCGCTATCCCAGGGATTCCAGGGCGCCCCCATCAATGGATTGGTGCCCCAGGCGCCGAAGGCGAACTCGACCATCTGCGTCTTACCGAGCGGGATCATGCCGGCGGCGAGGAGACGCTCGGCGGTGGCCGAGGTCGCATCGGCACGGCGAGCGGCCCACATACGCGAGCCGATCGTCCCTATACGACCGTCAATATCGCAAAGATCCTTCAGGCAGATGGGAAGTCCGTGCAAGGGGCCGAGCGGCAGGCCTGCCGCCCGGGCATGGTCGGCGCCGTCCGCAAGCTGCCGGGCCTCGCCGCCATAGACCTCGACGAAGGCGTGCAACCTGCCGTCCAGGCGCTCGATGCGGGCCAGATGCGCGTCAACGATTTCCCGGCTCGAGCATTGGCTCTGCCGCAGCAATTCGGCCTGCTCGACCAGCGTCAGATTCGTGAGATCCATGATTTCCCTTCGGCAGAAGACATCCTTGGCGGACGCTGATTCTAGCAGCCGCACTAGCGGAAGCGACAGGAAAATCTATCCGCTTCACCCATCTCACGCCTTCCCTCGCCCCGGTTGCGGGGAGAGCGGCAGCGGGGGTTTGCTCTCTCGCCCCGCTCGCGGGGAGAGCCAGGGTGAGCAAATTCACCAACGCTGCCAGGTTGCACCGGGGCAGCCTGATGCACCGACTTAGCGCGGCGCGGGCTTTGACAAGTACTCCTGCGACTGCACCTCGCTCCTGAGGGGCGTGACCTTGTCGGGATCGAAGCGAATCATCAGGTAGTTGATGTGATCGTCGATCTTCGTGAACCAGTGGCCCGTGCCCGCCGGAATGACCAGAACGTCTCCAGCCTTGATCTGATGCGCCACGCCGTTCCGAATATCCGATCCGTTGTTCCCCGGCCCGTTGAACTCGACAACGGTCCGCTGCGTCGCGGGACGCCTCTGCCTGTTGACGATATCCGGACCCAGGACGATCGTGGCCGAGCCGGAGATGATGTGATAGATCTCGTTGACCTGGTCATGTTCGGCGACCGAGTCCGCGCCGGGCTTGTCCAGCTTCCCGCGGTAGACCACGCCGATGCCGACATGAGCCTTTCCGATCTCGATATCTCTCACCTGCTGATCGATAAGCCGCTCCGCCATGGCTTTCTTCGTATAGGCCTCAAGCTCAGACAGCGGGATGACTGTGCCCGGACACATGTTGCAGATCGGCTGCGGGTCGGTGGGATTGATTTTCCCTTGTGCCATCAGCGCAGCAGGGAAACACGCGACCGCGACAAGTCCCAATAGAAAGTTCTTCATATGCACCTCGTCATTGATTTTGTGATCGATTTCGAGGCCAGATCACGCCCGGACTGGCTTTCATGACAGGCCCCGCCTCTCCAATGGCAAACTCTTCACGACAGGATACGAAATTCAACCGCACAAGCCAAAGAAGTATCTTCGACCTCTGCACCCCTGTCAAACGCCATTATTCGTCTTCGAGTCCGTCTTCCCGCTTCCTGCCGCCGCGGGCGCGCAGCAGCCACACCAGCCCGGCCAGGATCAGCGCCGCCATCAGCCAGCGCATCGCGCTTGCCAGAGTGGCCGCGTCGGGCGCGGGCCAAGGGAACTGGCTGAGGCGCTCGCCGCGCTCCAGCATCCAGTGCCAGCCGGTGTGGGCCACCAGCGCCGAGACGATGATGATGCCGATGCGCTCGGCGAGGATATGCCGGAACGCGAAATTGAGCAGCGGCACCAGCAGCACCAGTACGAGCAACTGGCCGAGTTCGACGCCGAGGTTGAACGACAAGAGCGCAGTCAGCAGGTGTGAGCCTGCGAACTGCAACGTCTCGCGCAGTGCAAAGGAGAAGCCGAAGCCGTGCACCAGGCCGAAGGCGCAGGCGATGAGCCAGCGCCGGCGTATGTCGCTGCCGACGATGTTCTCCAGCGCCATGTAGACGATGGAGACGGCGATCAGGGTTTCGACCAGGGGCGGGAACCACAGGCCGTGCGGGACGAAGCCGAAGGCCGCGGCGATCAGCGTGATCGAGTGCGCCACGGTAAAGGCGGTGACGATCAGGGCCAGGGTGCGCAGTCGCCGGAACGGGAGTACCAGGCACAGTATGAACAGCAGGTGGTCCTTGCCGTCGAGGATGTGCAGGAAGCCGGATTTGACGAAGCGCAGGGCGGCCTGGTGCCAGCGCGGATCGAGCCGCACCAGGCCGGGATTGCCGTGGAATTCGAAGGCGCGCGCGGCGCCCTCCGGCGGCATGAATAGCAGCGTGGTGACGACCTGCAGCCCGAGGCGGGCAAAGCGTGGATGGATGGAAAACGCGGCGTGATCGGACTGGATCGGAAACTCGAACAGCACGTCGAGCAGGCCCTGGTTCCAGTAAAGCTCGAGCGTATCGGGCAACCGCGGGCCGGTCACGTGCGCCAGCGCCTGGTCATAGTCGGCGAAGGACTTGTCCGAGGGCAAGGACACGCGCGCTTCAACCAGCCGCGGGTAGATGAGGCGCTCGTTCTCCTCGTAGACGCTGATATTGTCGGCCAGCCACTGGTTGGCCGCGGTGCGCAACGCGGCATCGGCGCGCGCGAGGTCGAGGTAACCCGGTCCGCGCCGCGGAAAATCCACTTCCTGCATCGCCGCGAGCGGCACCCGCACCAGCAACTGCAATTGCCGGCCGGCCGGTTTCAGGAAGGCCTGCAGCCTGACGTCGTTGGGGATGTCATGGGCCGGCGCGTCCCACGGCGCCAGCGCGGCCAGCAGCAGCGACAACATCGCCGCCAGGCGGCGCAGGATGCGCGTGGTCGGGTGAGGTTGCACGGTCGTGTTTTCCCTGGTGAAGGCCCGGAGCGAGCCTGGCCGTAGCGTACTGGCCGGGATGCCGCCTGACAAGCACAAACGAGTCTGCGTATAATCGTCCGGCGTGGATTGCGGTGCGTCCGGGCGGGATGCGCTCGGCAACCGGCGCGCTCGCCACTCAACAACAGGGGGAGGACACATGGATTCCATTAAATCGAGGCGCAAGCTCTACGTAGGCGTCGGCCTTGCCGCGCTCATCGCCGCGCTCGGCGTCGGCCAGGCCGTGCTGGAGAACAAGGCCGAAGCGCAGGCGCGCACGGTGCAGGCGCCGATGTTCGAGGTGGACCCGCTCTGGCCCAAGCCCCTGCCCAACCACTGGCTGCTCGGCATGACGATCGGCGTATGGGTGGACGACCAGGACCACGTGTGGATCATCCATCGCGGCGCGGCGACCCTGAACGACAACGAAAAGGCCCTCGACCTGAAGGTGGGCGAGTGCTGCACGGCGGCGCCGCCGGTGCTGGTTTTCGACCAGGCGGGCAACCTGGTGCGCGCCTGGGGCGGACCCGGGCCGGGTTACGAGTGGCCGGACTCCAACCACGGTGTGCACGTGGATTACAAGGGCAATGTGTGGATCGGCGGTAACGGCCCCAAGGACGCGCACGTGCTCAAGTTTACCCGCGACGGCAAATTCCTGATGCAGATAGGGCATCATGGCAAGAACGCCGGCAGCAACGACCTGGAAAATTTCGGCCGCGTGGCCAAGATCTGGGTCGATCCCAAGACCAACGAGGCCTACATCGCCGACGGCTACCTCAACAAGCGCGTGGCCGTGCTCGACGCGGACACCGGCAAGATGAAGCGCTATTGGGGCGCCTACGGCAACAAGCCGGATGACGCCAATCTCGGCAAGTACGATCCCAAGGCGCCGCCGGCCAAACAGTTCCGCAACCCGGTGCATTGCGTCGAGCGCACCAACGACGGACTGGTCTACGTATGCGACCGCGCCAACGACCGGGTGCAGGTGTTCCGCCCCGACGGCACTTTCGTCAAGGAGGCGTTCTTTGCCAAGGAGACGCTGGGCTCGGGCTCGGCCTGGGACATCGCCTTCTCCAAGGACCCGGAGCAGCGCTACATCTTCTTAGCCGACGGCACCAACGAGAAAGTGCGCGTGATCGTGCGCGAGACCCTGGAGGAAATCACCAACTTCGGCGACGGCGGCCGCCAGCCGGGGCAGTTCTTCGGCGTGCACAGCATCGCCGCCGACTCCAGGGGCAACCTCTACACCACCGAGACCTACGAGGGCAAGCGCGTGCAGCGCTTCGTCTACAAGGGCATGGGCACCGTCACCGCCGGGGCCCAAGGCGTGCTCTGGCCGAAGGCAAAATAATTCCGGTGCGTCAGCACTTGTGGCAACGCGCGGCGAGGCGGGTGAACACCTTCTTCGCGGTGCCGCTGAAGATCTTCTGCCGGTCGGCCGGGGTGAGCCAGTCGATCGCAAGTGAGCTTGCCATTTTTAACAAGACGACAAGCCTGGACGCCTGGCGGCGCCTAAGTCTGGGCACAATCAATGTTCAGAAA
>CABEAO010000084.1_pt1 | contig 21111 bp, 18 predicted proteins | sample 3132401 | NCBI WGS metagenome assembly CABEAO01 (sample SAMEA5534343, study PRJEB31848) | metagenome | biome: tundra; feature: field; material: soil | place: USA | collected 2013-05 | depth 0.45 m
GCCTCTTCGATCAGTGCCGCAAAGGCCCGCCAGGACAAGGCGCGCAGTCGCGCCAGCGCATCGGCGCCACGCTCGGCGCTCGGGGCGCGCATCTGGCGCCAGCCGGCGTACCCGGCGATGGCGAGGAAGGGCAGCGTCGAGGCCAGGGCCGCGTAGTCGGGCATGAACTGCCGCACCGCCATGAACAGTGCGGCGGCGATGAGCACGCTCAGCCACCACGGCGAGCGCACGAGGATCGAGAACAGGCTGCGCTTTGCCATTATGGCCATATCCGGATGCTGCAATTCAAGTCGCGCGCCGATGGCCGCGGCCGGGCTGGTCGAGGGTCTGGATTGCATAGGACATGGCGGATCACCTCGGACGCGATGGAATGAAGCACGTAGAATACCGGACTCGGAGCAGTCGTTCCAGGCTGTCCGTCTACATTTTGCAGCGAAAGCACCCATGGCCCAATACGTCTACACCATGCGCCGGGTCGGCAAAGTCGTGCCGCCCAAGCGTTTCATCCTCAAGAACATCTCGCTCAACTTTTTCGCCGGCGCCAAGATCGGCGTGCTCGGCCTGAACGGCTCGGGCAAGTCGACCTTGCTGCGCATCATGGCGGGCGAGGACAAGGATTACGACGGGGAGGTGGTCGCCAAGCCCAATATGCGCATCGGCTATTTGCCGCAGGAGCCGCAGCTCGACGCGGACAAGAGTGTGCGCGAGGCGGTGGAAGAAGGCCTGGGCGAGATATTCGGCGCGAAGAAGCGCCTGGACGAAGTCTACGCCGCCTATGCCGAGCCCGACGCCGACTTTGACAAACTCGCGGCCGAGCAGGCGGACCTCGAGGCGGTTATCGCCGCTTCCGCCGGCGACAACGTCGAGCATCAGCTCGAGATCGCCGCCGACGCGTTGCGCCTGCCGCCGTGGGAGGCGAAAATCGGCCCGCTCTCCGGCGGCGAGAAGCGCCGCGTGTCGTTGTGCCGCCTGTTGCTGTCCAAGCCCGACCTGCTGCTGCTCGACGAGCCCACCAACCACCTCGACGCCGAGAGCGTCGAGTGGCTGGAGCAGTTTCTGCAGAAATTCCCCGGCACCGTGGTGGCGGTGACCCACGACCGCTACTTTCTCGACAACGCGGCGCAGTGGATACTCGAACTCGACCGCGGCTACGGCATCCCGTGGGAGGGCAATTACAGTTCCTGGCTGGCGCAGAAGGAAGCGCGCCTGGAACAGGAGGAGGCGACCGAGTCTGCGCGCCGGAAGACCATCAAGAGGGAGCTGGAATGGGTGCGCCAGAACCCCAAGGCGCGCCAGGCGAAAAGCAAGGCGCGTCTGGCGCGCTTCGACGAACTGAGCTCCTACGATTATCAGAAGCGCAACGAGACGCAGGAGATTTTCATCCCGGTGGCCGAGCGCCTGGGCGATGCCGTGATCGAGTTCAAGGGCGTGAGCAAAGGCTATGGCGAACGCCTGCTGATCGACGACCTCTCGTTCCGGGTCCCGGCCGGCGCGATCGTCGGCATCATCGGCCCCAACGGCGCGGGCAAGTCCACGCTGTTCCGCATGATCACGGGCAAGGAGAAACCGGGCAAGGGCGAAGTGGCGATCGGCCCGACGGTAAAAATGGCCTACGTGGACCAGTCGCGCGATGCGCTGGAGGGCGACAAGACCGTGTTCGAATACGTCGCCGGCGGCGCGGACATGCTCAACGTCGGCAAGTTCGAAATGCCGTCACGCGCCTATCTCGGCCGCTTCAACTTCAAGGGCACCGATCAGGGCAAAAAAGTCGGCAACCTCTCCGGCGGCGAGCGCGGGCGGCTGCATCTCGCCAAGACGCTGATCGCCGGCGGCAACGTGCTGCTGCTGGATGAGCCCACCAACGACCTCGACGTGGAAACCCTGCGCGCGCTGGAGGACGCGCTGCTGGAATTCGCCGGCAGCGTGCTCGTCATCGCCCACGACCGCTGGTTCCTCGACCGCATCGCCACCCACATCCTCGCCTTCGAGGGCGACTCCAAGGTGAGCTTCTTCGACGGCAACTATCAAGAGTATGAGGCGGACAAGGTGAAGCGTCTGGGCGAAGAAGCGGCCAAGCCGAAGCGGATACGCTACAAACCGCTCAAATAATTAGAACTGAAGTTAGTCCACGCCTTCCGTTGCGCCGAGGGAAGGATGTCGCGACTACGCGCCGGACCGGGGAGAGGACATGCAACAGATTATCTTGATGGCCGTGCTGGCGACCATGGTCTACGCCGTGTCCCTGGATCTGCGCGTGGAGGATTTTCGCTACGTCGCGCGCCATCCGCTGGCGGTGGGCGCGGGCCTGGTGGCGCAGTTCGTGCTGCTGCCGGCCGCCACCCTGGGCGTCACGCTCTTGCTCGATCTGCCGGCGGCGACCATGGCGGCGATGATGCTGGTGGCCGCCTGCCCCGGCGGCGCGCTGTCGAACGTGGTCACCTATTTCGGGCGCGGCAACCTGGCGCTGTCGCTTTCCATCTCGGCGGTCTCGAACGTGCTGGCGCTGGTGTTTACGCCGCTCAACTTCAGCCTGATGATCGCCGCCAACCCGCGCACCGAGGTCTGGGCGCGCGCGATCGCGGTGGACCCGCGCGATCTCGTCGTCAGCCTGGTGCTGCTGCTGGCGCTGCCGATGAGCGCGGCGCTGCTCACCTCGCATCGCGCGCCGCAGCTGGCCGTGCGCCTGCGCAAGCCCCTGGGACGGTTCGCCGTGGCGGCGCTGATGCTGTTCATCGTCGGCGCGGTCGCGGCCCAGTGGAAGCTGTTCCTGATCGAGCTCACGCGCACGCTGCCTATCGTGATCGGGCACAACACGCTCGGCCTGGCTCTCGGCTACGGCGCGTCGGTGCTCGCGCGCCTCAGCGTCGCCGACCGGCGCGCGGTGGTCATCGAGGGCGGAATGCAGAACTCCGGCCTCGCGCTCGGCATCATCGCCGCGCAGTTCAATTCCGACCTGGCGATGGTTGCAGTGGCGGGGTTGTGGGGCATCTGGCATATCGTATCCGGCGGCTCGCTCGCGCTGCTGTGGCGCTACCTGGACCGGTCTTCCCGCCGCGCCGCGCGCCGGTCAGGCGGCCGCTGAGCGCCAACTCCCGCGCTTAGCAGCCGCCGAGGCGGCGGGCGGAGACCTTGTTGCTGAGCTCGGTTTTCTCTCCGCCTATGTTTGCGACGGCGGTAATGCTCCCGCTCATGGTGTCTGCGGTGAAGGAGACTTCGCCCTGCGACTGGATTGCAAGGCTGCCGGCGCACTGCATCGAAAAGCGGAAGCTATTGCCCGCATACGCCTTGTTGGTATACGTGCAGCCGCTCGCGCCGGGATTGGCCATCCCGCCGAGCAGCGCGCTCGGGTCGCGCGTGTCGGCCGCGCTGAGGCATTGCTGCAGGCGAAAGGGCTCCGGCGCGAAGCCGGGCTGGGCGGCGATCCGCGTTTCCAGCGTGATTTCCCACAGACCCGGCGACATGTCGGCGGCCAGGCCGGGGGTGCAAAACGCCGCTGCCTGAAGAGCGGCCAGGATTGCGAATTGCGCGCGCATGCTGGGTCCTCCTGTGGTGAAGCTGGCTAGCTTATCGCAATGGCCGGCGCCGCGCATCGCCGCGAGACGCAGCGGCACGCGGCAGTTATCCGCGCCCGACGAACGGCATTTTCGTCGCCATGATGGTCATGAACTGCACGTTCGCATCCAGCGGCAGGTTGGCCATGTAGAGCACGGCGCTGCCGACGTGGGCCACGTCCATGCGCGGTTCGATCGCGATCGAACCGTTCGCCTGCGCCACGCCGTTTTTCATCCGCTCGGTCATCTCGGTCGCGGCGTTGCCGATGTCGATCTGGCCGCAGGCGATGTCGTACTTCCTGCAATCGAGCGAGATGCACTTGGTGAGACCGGTTACCGCGTGCTTGGTGGCCGTGTAGGGAGCCGAGTTGGGCCGCGGCGCATGGGCCGAGATCGAGCCGTTGTTGATGATGCGCCCGCCGCGGGGGTCCTGGCTTTTCATGATTTTGATCGCTTCCTGCGAACACAGGAACATGCCGGTGAGGTTGACGTCCACCACCGCTTTCCACTGCTCGAAGCCTAGGTCTTCCATCGGGATCGCCGGTGCGCCCATGCCGGCGTTGTTGAACAGCACGTCCAGCCGCCCCCAGGCCTGCTTCACCTTGGCGAACAGGGCTTTCACCGATTCCGGATTGCCCACGTCGGCGGGCAGGACCAGCGTGTTCGCAGCCACCGGCCCCGAATCCGCCACCGTCTTGTCGAGCAACTCCTTGCGCCGCCCGACCAACCCGACGCGATACCCGTCGTTGAGCAGCGCAAGCGCGGCGCTCTTGCCGATGCCGGTGCCGGCGCCGGTGACGATGGCAACTTTGTTGCGAGAACTCATGCTTCAGTCTCCTTTTCTCCGATGATCTGGTTCAATGGTCCAGGAACCCTCATGGTACCGCAGCGATCGAGGAAGGGATCGAGGTGCGCGGCAACAGGCCCTAGGGCTTCAGGTCGAACAACTCCTCGATCCGCGCGGTCTCTTCGGCCGATAGATTGAGGAAGCGGCAGCCGGAGCTTTGCACCTGCCTGCCGTCCGCGAGGTCCACGAGTTGCGAATAGCGCACCTCCATGTCCACCACGATCGAATCCCCGCTCGGGCTTTCGATGCGGCAGCCCTTGAGCACTGTTCCCGGCTCCAGGCTGATCTTCGGATTGTATTGCAGGAAGCCGATCCCGCCCTTGCTGACGTTGGCCATGGTGCCGTCGAAAGCCATCACGCCGCCCTCGTCGATGATGCAGCGCAGATCCTTTTGCGGCGGCGCATCCGCGCGTTCGTCGGCGCGGCGCCGATGGCCGGCGACGATCTCGGGAAAGCGCAACCGGATTCCCGGAGCGCCTTCGTGCGGGGAGGTCGGCTGCGGGTCTGCGGCGGCAAACTCGACCCGCCAGCCGCCGGGCTCGGCATGAAATGTCGCGCGCGGCCGGGCCAGCAGGGCCTTATTGGCCAATTCATCCGCGCTAAGTTCGATGATGATGTAGGCCCGCGCCGGATCGACGAAGCGCAGCCTCGAGTGGAACAGCCGCTTGCCGCCCCCCACGTCGGAGACGATGGGCTCCCCGCGCATGACCAGCGAGTTGAGCACCCGCGAAATCTCCTCCGGCAAGCGCAGCATCTGCCCCACGAGGGAAAAGGTCGGATTCGGGTCGGGGGGTGTCATGGCAGCTTGCAAATGGCAGACAAATGGGAGCCCTTCGGCGCCCTCGTCGAGAGTATAAACGCAACCGTGGACTGGCGAGCGTTCGAATCGGGTCCGCCGTCGCGATCGCAGGTGCGGCTAGTTACCGGTCCGGCGCGGCAGCAACGGTGCGCGCAGCGCGCAGCGCGCGCCACACCCGGTCCGGGGTCGCCGGCATGTCGAGCTCGCGCACGCCCGCGGGCCGCAGCGCGGCGAGGACTGCGTTCATGGTCGCAGGCAGCGCGCCCGAGGTGCCGGATTCGCCCACGCCCTTGGCGCCGAGCGCGTTGGCCTTGGTCGGCACGGGGTGCTCGGCGCAGCGTATGCCGCGCATCCAGTCGGCGCGCGGCATCGGGTAGTCCATGAAGCTGCCGGTAAGCAGTTGCCCGGTGTCGTGATCGTGAATCGCGTGCTCGCCCAGTACCTGTCCCACTCCCTGCATCACGCCGCCGTGCACCTGCCCCTCGACGCTGGCGCGATCGATGGCGTTGCCGACGTCATCCACCGTGGTATAGGCGAGGAGGTCCACCGTGCCCGTGTCCGCATCGATTTCGACCTCTGCGATGTGGCAGCCGTTGGGGAAGGTCACGCCGAACAGGCAATCGGCGGCGCAATCCATCGGGTGCGCTGCGCGATGCGCCGCGGCCTGCGCCATGCCCGCTGTTGCGGCGAGCTGGCGCGAGAGTTCGAACAGGCCGATGCTGCGGCCCGCGGCGTGGAAGGCGCCGCCTGCGTAGTGCACTGCTGGCAACTCCGCGCGTAGCGCCGCGGCGGCGTGCGCTTTCGCCGTCTCGATGATCTTCGGCCCGAGCAGCTTGAACGCGCTGCCCGCGCCGTAGAGCGAGCGCGAGCCGCCGGTGCCGTTGCCCACCAGCGTCAGGTCCGGATCGCCTTCGTGGAAATGCACGCGCGCGCCCGATATGCCCAGCTCGGAAGTGACGATGTTGACGAAGGTCGTCTCGTGGCCCTGGCCGCCGGACTGCGACACCGCATAGAGGTGCAGGTCGCCCCCGGAATCGAAGCGCGCGAAGACCTCATCCTTGGGCGCGCCCCCGGCGCCGCTGGCTTCGAGGAAGGTGGCCATGCCGATGCCGCGCAGCCTTCCCGCGCGCGCCGATTGCGCGCGGCGCGCGGGGAATCCCGCCCAGTCGGCGAGCGCGAGCGCCTTGTCCATCACCGCGGCGAACTCGCCGCAGTCGTAGGTGGTGCCGTTCGCGGTTTTGTAGGGCATGGCCTCGGGCGGGACGAAATTCCGGCGCCGCAACTCGACCGGGTCGAAGCCGTGTTCGGCCGCGGCGTGATCGACCAGCCGTTCGATGGCGCAGGCGATGTCCGGCCGCCCGGCGCCGCGGTAGGAAGACACCGGCGTGGCGTTCGAGTAGGCGAGCCGGGCGCGCGCGTACAGCGCCGGGATGCGGTAGACGCCGCCCATGGTGATGGCGAGATTGCGCGTGCCGACCAGGGCGCCGAACAAGGTGGCATAAGCGCCGAGGTCGCCGCGATCGTCGAAGCGGATGGCGAGGAAGCGCCCGTCGGCGTCGAGCGCGAGTTCGCCCGTCAGCGAAAGCGCGCGGCCGTGGTTCTCCGACAGGAACAACTCCGAGCGCGTCGCCACCCATTTCACCGGGCGGCCGAGCTTCTGCGCGGCGAGCACCAGCGCGATCGACTCGGCGTAGGCGGGGCCGCGCACGCCGAAGCTGCCGCCGACGTCGCGCGTGACCACGCGCAGCTTTTCCGCCGGCACGCCGGTGACCTGCGCCAGCTGGCCGCGCATGGCGTTGATGCCCTGGCTCGGCGTATACACGGTGACCACGCCGCTCTCGGCGTCGCAGTCGGCGATGAATGCGCGCGGCTCGATCGGGCTGCCCACCAGGCGCTGGCTGTTCATGGTCATGCGGCTCGTGAACGCCGCGCGCGCGAACGCCGCCTCGACCGCCGCCGCATCGCCCGACTCATATTCGAAGGCGAGGTTGCCCGGCGCCTCGGAGTGTATCTGTGTTGCGCCGGCGCGGGTCGCGTCGTCAAATCCCACCGCCGCCGGCAGGTCCTCGTAGTCGAGCGCGATGTCTTCGGCTGCGTCCTGCGCGAGCAGCACGCTCTCGGCCACGACCAGCGCGAGCGGCTGGCCGACGTAATGCACGCGGGTGCGCGCGAGCGCCGGCCAGAAGGGTTTTTTCATTTTCTGTCCGCCGACGCCGTCGAGGGCGACGCCGCCGGGGAGCGATTTGAACCCGGCCGCGTCCAGATCCGCGGCGGTAAGCACCAGGTGCACGCCCGGGCGCGCGCGCGCCGCCTGCGCGTCGATGCCGAGGATTTTCGCGTGCGCGCGATCGGCGCGCAGCACGTAGGCGTGGAGTTGCCGCGGAAGATTCCAGTCGGCGGTGTAGCAGCCCCTGCCGGTCAGCAGGCGCTCGTCTTCGCGGCGGAAGGATTTTTCAGTCACGCGGCAGTCTCCCTCAGGTAAATCGGCAGGTCGGTCAGCGGCGGGCGCGCCGGGACCTGAAAGAACAGGTCGGCGACGAAGCCGCGGTGATAGCTCGTATGGTTGACCACGTGCAGCAGGATGTCGCCGCGGCGCATGGCGCCCTGGTTCCCGCCGATGAGCTTGAACTGCACGATCTCGCCCGCCGCCGTTTCCGATAGCGCATCGCTCCAGGTTACGTACCAGCCGTCGATCGCCTGCTGCGCCTGCCAAAGTTCTCCGACATCGGCGTGCAGAACGGCACTGAGTGCCGCTATGCCGTGCTCGCGTCCCTGCAGATGCGCCTGCCAGATCAGGTCGACGACGTAAACATGGTTGAGGGTGTTGACCATGTTCTTGAACAGGGTCGGACGCTGTTTCGCCGCCTCCCCGGACGGCAGGGCAAAGACCGCGTTGAACATCGTTTTATTCGCCCAGGCGTTGTAGCGCGCGAGCATGCGGATGGTTTGCGTGCCGGTCATGGTGTAGTCCCGGAAAAAATGAGGTTGAGCGCTGATTGCCCGAATCGATTATTCTGTTTCGTGCAAGCGCCTTCTGAATTATCAGGCCGAAAACGTGCGCACCCCTTCCAGCAGCAGGCGCACCGCCCCGCTCACCAGCAGCGCCACGCCTACCGACAGCGACACCGAAACAAGCGCCTCCTTGCGGCCGATGGTCTTCAGCATCACGGCGAAGGTGGAAATGCAGGGGATGTAGAAGGTCAGGAACAGCAGGAAGGTGGTGATCTGCACCCAGTCGAGCCGGGTGCCGACCTCGAACGTCCCGAGCGCCTGATAAATCATCAGCAGCGACAACTCCTTCCTCAGGACGCCGAACAGGATGGGCACGCCCAGCACCGCCGGCAGGCCCAGCCACCACGAGGTCACCGGCGTGAACAGCGTATTGATCGCCGCATCGGCGCCGACGTGATGCAGCAAGGCCAGCACCACGCTGCCGCCGATCAGCAACGGGGTGACGATGGTGAGTATGTCCTCGGTCCGCTCCCATGTTTCGGACAACATCGAGCGCCAGTGCGGCAGGGCGTAGGGCGGGATTTCCTGCACCTGCCCCGGGCCGAATTCGCGCCGGTTGCGCGCCAGCAGGCGCCCCATCAGCGCGACCACGACGATGGTCAGCGCGAAAATGGCGAACACGCCGCTGCCGCCCAGGTACTTGCCGGCCAGCGCAAGGATGATGGCCGAACGCGCCGAGCAGGGAACGAAGGTGATCAGCACCGAGGCGATGACCCGCTCGCGGCCGCTCGCGACCTTCGCCGCGGCCGAGATCGCCGGGACGTTGCAGCCGAGGCCGGTGAGGAAGGGCACGGCGACGCCGCCGTGCAGGCCGATCTGGTGAAAGCCGCGGTCGACGACGAAGGCGATGCGCTGCATCACGCCGGTTTCTTCCAGCGCCACCAGCAGCAGCACCAGCGGGAGCATATAGGGCACGACGATGCCGACCAGTCCGATCAGGCCGTCGGTCACCGCGCGGCCGATGACGCCGCCGGTCGAAGTCGGCTGCCAGCCGGCCAGCGCATCGATCAGGCGCGCCGAGGTCATGGAATCGAGCCAGGCGCTGACCTCGAATACCATGAACAGCACCGCGGCAAACACCGCCAGGCTGCCGATCAGGCCCCACTGCGGATGCAGGAACAGTTCGTCGAGCCAGTACCGCCAGCCGCGGCCTTCGTGCGGGGCGCCCATGCGTGTGCTGGCCTCGAACAGGGTGGCGGCGCGGTGGTGGCGGTCCGCGTGCAGTTCCTCTTCCAGCGGCCGCGGGAGTTTGCCTGCGGCCTCGCTGCGCAATTGCGCGAGTTGCGGCAGCAGTTGCGGGAAGTGCTGGCGCAGTTCGTCCTGAAAATAAGCATCGCCCGCGGCGAACTGCATCAGCAGCAGCGCGTGCGGCACGCGGAATGCCGCCTGTATTTCCGGGCGGTTCAGCGCCTGGCTCAAGGGCTGGAGGCTGTCGCAGAGGTGCTTGCTCGCCGGCTGCGGCAGGGGACAGGCGGCCGCGCGCACCGCAGCCACTGCGGTGGCGAACAGCTCCGAGATGCCCTGCCCCATCAGCGCCACGGTCGGCACCACCGGCATGCCCAGCAGCTTCTCCAGGGCCTTGACGTTGATGTGCAGGCCTTTGTCCCAGGCCTCGTCCATCATGTTCAGCGCGATGACCATCGGCCGGCCCAGTTGCGACAGTTCCAGCGTGAGTTCCAGATGACTCGCAAGAGCCGTGGCATCGACCACCTGCACGATCAGGTCGGGCGGCGCGAACGGCGCGGGCGGGCCGCCCGGCTCGTGCAGCGATATGGGCGGACGCTCGTCTCCCCACAAGAGATACTTCAACGCCGGCAGATCGTCTTCGCCCAGGTGGTGCAGCGAGCCGATGCTCGGCAGCTCGATCACGCTCGCCTCGTCGAAGCCGATCTGAACCGTGCATTCGCCGTAGGCGCGCTGCGTGCCGGCCAGCCGGCCGGTGCGCGGCGCCGTGCTCGACACGGCGTTGAACAGCGTGCTCTTGCCGGCGTTCGGCATGCCGACGAGCGCGATGCGCAAGCGCCGCTCGCCGCGGAACAAGGGCGTGCGCAGCGGCACCGTGGACTTGGTCATTGCCATCTGCTTGCCACCACTGCCGTGGTCCGCAAAAAAAGCCGGTCCCGTCCGGTCTGCGCGGTCATGGCTACGCCTCTTTCGCCGAGGTCAGCCGCTCGCGCACCAGCTGGATGTGGCTGCGCAGGCCGTAGAGCTGGTCGGCATAGGACAGGGGCACGGTGACGTGCTGCGCCTTGGCGTCGAGCTTGTTCACTTCGTCCAGCAGATCGGCCGGGGAGGCCGATTTGCGCCTCAGCGCATCCTCGATTTCGCGCAACTGCCGGTACCAGCGGAAAACGCGCGAGCGGATGCGGAACTCGTACAGCGGCGGCACCACGCGCGCGAGCGGGATCAGCACGGCAATGATGGACACCAGCACCACCCACATGCGGTCGATCGGATTGGCGAGCCAGAAAGGCAGGTAGCGCTGCAACAGCGGCGGGCCGTTGCGGTAGTAACGCTCGGCTTCCTTGGCCAGCGGCAACTCCGTGTTCTGCGGCGACGGAAATTGCCCGGCGCGCGCGAGCCAGCCGGTGCCGCCGTGGATGTTGTGCGCCGCCTGCACGAACAGTTGCAGCAGCGCCGGGTGCGTGCCCTCGCGCGCCACCAGCGTGGTCGTGGTGGCGACGAGCGGCAGGTCCTGCGCGGGCAGGTTGCGGGCGAGGTCCACCACCCCGCGCGGCAGCACCACCGCGGAGAGGAACGGAAGCCGGCGCGCATAGGCATCGGCCTGCGCAAACTCGAACAGCTTCACCCCCGGAGTCTGCAGCAGCATCTGCACCATGAGCGACTCGGGCGCCGCGGTCATGACGAGCGCATCGATTTCGCCCGCGAGCAGCGCCACTACCGCCGGCGTCTGCTCCAGACGGCTCGCCTGCAGGCTGTCGCGTTCGACGCCGTTGGCGTGCAGCAGCTTGCCCATGAGGCCGGTCACGCCGCTGCCGCGCGCACCCACGTTCACGCGCCAGCCGCGCAGCTCGGCCAGTTGCGTCAGCGTCGCTTCGCGGTTCAGGCGCTTTGCCGCCTCGCCGCGGTAGAACAGCCATACCGGCTCGAGATAGAGACTGCCCAGGGACACCAGCGGCACGCCGCTTTTTTCCTCGTCGGCGGCGCGCGTGGCGTCGCTGGAGCCGCCGCGCACGAAACCCAGGTCGACGCCCTGCGCGGAGTCGTGCAGCAGGCGCCGGTTCTCCGACGATCCCTCCGTGGGCCTGAGCACCACCTCGATGCCGTAGCGCTTGAGTTCGGCCGCGTAGCGCTTGCCGAACTCGGCGTAGTCGCTTTGCTCCGGCCCGGTCGCGAGCACCACGCGCTTGGGCGGGGCCGGGTCGAGCAGAAAATAGGCGCCGGCGAGCAACAGCAGGGCGAGCAGCACGAACGGCCCGGCGGCGGCGATCAGGTCACGGACCGAGACCAGCGTATTGCGGATCAGGCGGGGCATGCGGGCAAGCATAGCTGAAATCGGCGTTGATCTGGCGAATCCGCTGCAGCGGGAGGAGCGTGCGCCGCGCGCGCGAACTGCAACCGCCCCTTGAGTTTGCGCAGCGTCAGTTTTCGCCCCGGGCCTGGAACACGAGGAAATACTGGTTGGGGAGGAAGCGATGCTCGCGCTGCAGCCGGTATCCCGCCTTGGCCATCTCGGCCACCACGCGCTTCCCCGCGATGCGCTGGCTCGGCGGCGGTCCCATCGCGGATTTGGCGTTGAAGTCGATGATGGCGACGCGCCCATCGGGTTTGAGCGACTGCGCGAGCTTGCGAAAGTAGCCCTCGCGCTGCTCGACGTGGTGATAAGTGTCGACCATGAGGACGAGATCGACCTTGCCCGGCAGGCGCGCGTCGTCCGGCGCTCCCGCGACCGCAGTGAGATGGTCGAGGCCTTCGCGCCTGGCGCGGTCGGCAAGGTACTTCACCATGTCCGGTTCGATGTCCACCGCGTACACCCGGCCCTGAGGCACGAAATGCGCCAGGCGCACGGCGAAGTAGCCGGTGCCCGATCCGATGTCCGCCACCGCGGCATCGGGCTTGAGTGCCAGGGCCTCGATCACCTGATGCGGCTTCTGCCAGGCGTCGCGGCTGGGATCGTCGAACACCTCGGCCCAGTGCTCGGCGCCGCCGAAGCTGTGCTGGTGGGTGTGGGGCGACTGCGCGTGCGCCGGCCCGGGCACGAGGCCGGCATAGCCGAGTGCCAGCGTCAGAACCGCGGTGGATAGGGTCAGGGCCAATGGGGCGCGCATCACCATGTTCTCCTTTGCTGGTTGACCATCAGGTCGGCTATCCTAAACCTCAATCGCCGTGTGCGGGAACCCCGGCGCAGTCCGGCCCGGCCCATGGCCGTCGCCGACAAGGCGATGGACTTCTGCACCCGGAGCCGGTAGACTGCCCGCCTTTTCGCGTACCTGTGCCCATGGCCGCCGCTGTCGAGCTTATATCTCCCCAAACCGCCGAGGCCGACGCCGCGCGCGCGCCGGCGGAGCGGATTGCGCGCGAGATGGCGCGCCGCCGGACTTTCGGCATCATCGCCCACCCCGACGCGGGCAAAACCACCCTGACCGAGAAGCTGCTGCTGTTCTCCGGCGCGATCCAGCTCGCCGGCACGGTGAAGGCGCGCAAGAGCCGCCGTCACGCGACCTCCGACTGGATGGAGATCGAGAAGCAGCGCGGCATTTCGGTGGCGAGCTCGGTGATGCAGTTCGAGCACCGCGGCTGCGTGGTCAACCTGCTCGACACCCCGGGGCACCAGGACTTTTCGGAGGACACCTACCGCGTGCTCACCGCGGTCGATTCCGCGCTGATGGTGATCGATGCGGCCAAGGGCGTGGAAGAGCAGACGGTCAAGCTGCTGAACGTGTGCCGCATGCGCAACACGCCGATCCTCACCTTCATGAACAAGATGGACCGCGAAACCCGCGATCCGGTGGCTTTGCTGGAAGAAGTGGAATCCGTGCTCAAGATCCAGTGCGCGCCGGTGACCTGGCCCATCGGCATGGGCAAGTCGTTCCGCGGCGTGTATCACCTGCTGCGCGACGAGATCCTGCTGTTCACCGCGGGCGAGGACCGCGCCGACCAGGAATTCGAGGCGATCGCGGGCATCGACAACCCGCGGCTGGCCGAGATGTTTCCGCGCGAGATCGAGCAGTTGAAGAACGAAGTCGCGCTGGTGCGCAGCGCCATGCACCCGTTCGACCTCGGCGCCTTCCTCGACGGCACGCAGACCCCGGTGTTCTTCGGCTCGGCCGTCAACAACTTCGGCGTGCGCGAGATCCTGAACGCGCTGATCGACTGGGCGCCGGCCCCGCGCGAGCGCGACGCGACGCTGCGCATCGTCGCGCCGGGCGAAGCCCGGTTCTCCGGCTTCGTGTTCAAGATCCAGGCCAACATGGACCCGGCGCACCGCGACCGTATCGCCTTTTTGCGCGTGTGCTCGGGGCGCTTCGAGCGCGGCATGAAAATCAGGCACCTGCGCCTCGACCGCGATATCAAGGTGAACAACGTGGTCACCTTCATGGCCTCGAGCCGCGAGCAGGTGGAAGAGGCCTACGCCGGCGACATCATCGGCCTGCCCAACCACGGCCAGATGCAGATCGGCGACAGCTTCTCCGAGGGCGAAGCGCTGCAGTTCACCGGCATTCCTTATTTCGCGCCGGATTTTTTCCGCTCGGTGCGCATCCGCAATCCGATCAAGGTCAAGCAGTTGTACAAGGGCCTGCAGCAACTCGGCGAAGAGGGCGCGGTGCAGGTATACAAACCCGGCCTCGGCGGCGATCTGATCCTGGGCGCGGTGGGCGTGCTGCAGTTCGAGGTGGTCGCGAGCCGGCTGCAGAACGAATACGGCGTCGACGCGGTGTTCGAGGGCACCCCGGTCACCTGCGCGCGCTGGGTGACCGGCGAGGACAAGCGCATGCTGGCCGAGTTCGAGAAGACGCTGGCGCACAACATCGCCCGCGATGCCGCCGGCAATCTCGCCTACCTCTCGCCCAACAGCGTCAATCTGCAACTGACGCAGGAGCGCTGGCCCAAGCTCACGTTCCACGAAACGCGCGAGCACGCGCTAACGTCGGACTGAACGCCGGACCTGAACGCCGGACTGAACCGGGGCGCGGCGGGGGCGAACCCGCAAGTCAGAAGAGGAAGCCCCGCTTCAAGCGGGGAGCCGAAAAAGGAAGCCCCGCTTGAAGCGGGGCTTGTGGCACCCCATTGCGGAAGTGCCGATGCCGTAGTTACGGCGCGTGCGGGGCTGCGCCCCGTTGATAGATGAAATTAAAAGTCATGTACCAGTCGATTTGCCTCCTTCTTAAGCGCAATTTATTTATAGACCCGGCGCTAGCGGAAGTCAAGGTCGGCGAAGACGCGGAGCGCGGTTTGGACCGGGTTCGTTCTCCCGCTTCGGCCTGGGGCTGGCGGTCGGGCATTGCCTCGGTCACGGGCTTGGAGTAGATTGCCCAATTACAAAAATAATGCTTGTCCGGCGCGCTGGAGTTTGCCTCGCCCGGGAGCAGGATCACGAAGGACGGGAAACATGAAAACTGCATGGATCGCAGCAATCGCGCTTGCCGTGGCCGGGAGCGCGCTGGCGCAAGGCAGCTACCCGACCCGCCCCGTCACCATGGTGGTCGGATTTGCGCCCGGAGGCGGCACCGACACGGTGGCGCGCATTATCGCTAAGAATCTCAGCGAGAGCCTCGGCCAGCAGGTGGTGGTCGAGAACAAGGCGGGGGCAGGTGGCAATATCGCCGCCGAATATGTAGCCCGTGCGGCGCCGGATGGCTATACGATTCTGCTTGGCAACGTGGGGTCGCTCGCGGTAGCGCCACACATGATCGCCAGTCTCGGCTACGACCCGCTGCGCGACTTCGCGCCGATCACCATGGCGGTGGTGTTCGCCAACGTGATTGTGGTGCCGCCCTCGGTGCCGGCGCAATCCCTGGCCGAGTTCGTAAAGCTGGCGCAGGCGAAGCCGGGGACGGTTACCTACGGTACCTCCGGAATCGGCGGCGCCGGCCACCTCGCTGGCGAACTGTTCAATATGCGGGCGAATATCGATCTTGTCCACGTGCCTTACAAGGGCGGCGGTCCATCGATGCAGGGTCTGCTCGGCGGCCAGGTCATGTCGAGTTTTGCGACACCGGTGTCCGTAGTCGAGCACATGAAGGCGGGCAAACTCCGCGCCCTTGCCACCACGGGGCCGAAGCGCGCGGCGCTCCTGCCCGACGTGCCGACGGTGGCCGAGTCGGGCTACCCCGGCTACGAGGCGATGAACTGGTACGCCTACGTCGCTCCGGCGAAGACGCCGAAGGAGATCGTCGAACGGCTGAATCGCGAGCTGGTGAAGGCTCTCAACAATGCGAACGTCGTGGCCCTGCTGCAGCAGCAGGGGCTCGAGCCCAGCCCCAGTTCACCCGCGGAGCTCGCGCGTTACATCGAGCGCGAATACCAGACCTGGGGACGCGTGGTGAAGCGCGCCGGCATCAAGGCGCAGTGACGGCGAACCCGCCGCGATTGCAATCTTAGAGGCCGTTTCAGAATTACAGAAACGGCCCCTGAATTAGGGGAGCATGAGGGGCCGAGGAAGGGGTGGGACCCTTCCTTTCCCACCTTGGTCCCCTCATTTTGTAATTAGCTCGTAGGAACATCCATGGACAAGACACAGGAACGCACGCGCGAGATCGACGCTGCCGTGGCGGATATCCGCGCCATCGAGCAGCGCGACGGCGTCACGCGCGCAAGCCTCGCGAAAATTCGGCAACGGCTGATCCAGCTCGCCGCGCGCAGCGATCTGTTCACGGTGCAGGATTTTCCGCCGCCCGCGCCCGGCGGCGCGCGCAACTCCTGCCTTTATCGCCTGGCCGAGGACGCCGACCACCGCTTCGCGCTGTATGCGAATTCCTCCCTCGGCGGTTACGCCACGCCTGCGCACAACCACACCACCTGGGCGGTGATCGTCGGCGTGAGCGGCGAAGAGCTGAACCGCTTCTACGACCGCACCGCCGAAAACGGTGTGCGCGAGAAAGGCCAGCACGTGGTGCGCCAGGGCTCTGGCGTGTCGTTCATGCCCGAGGACCTGCATTCCATCCACATCGACGCGCCGCTGCTGAATTTCCACATGTACGGGCTCGCGCTGGAGCAGTTGCACCGGCGCGAGTTCTACCAGCCCGACGAGCACGCCTGGGGAATATTCCCGCCGCATTCCGACATTCGCGAAGCGCGTCCCGGCCGCGCATGAGCCCGACGGGCCGCCCCAAGGGCGAATCCTTGGCGCGAAGCGACAAGGTAGTCCAATGACCCTCGCCATTTCGCCCTCGGCGCTGCGCGAGCTCCTGCTCTCCGCCACCGAGTTCGCGCTGCTCGACGTGCGCGCTTATCTCAACTGGGAAGTCGCGCTGGTCGAGCAGATCAAGCGCGATCCGACCATCCGCTTTCGGGCGTACGACTGAAGTTTGCGCCGCCGCGGTTCGCCCGCGGTAGAATCGCCGTGGGAACTCGCGGTTTCCGCAAAGCTATGCGCGCCATGTACCTCATCACGCCACAGGCCATCAAGGTGCTCAAGCACCCGGGCGCGTTCGCGCTGCAGGTGCTGAGGGCGTTTCGCGCCAATCAGGGCCTGCTCCTCGCCGGCGCCGTGGCGTATTACACCCTGCTCTCCCTGGTGCCGCTCCTCATCCTGGTGGTGGTCGCGCTGTCGCATGTGATCGACCAGGCGGTGCTGCTCGCGACCCTGCGGCGCGCGCTGGAGTGGGTGGTGCCGGGGCAATCGCAGGCGATGCTGCAGGAGGCGACGGTGTTTTTTACTCACCGCGACGTGATCGGCTGGGTGCTGCTTGCGACCATGCTGTTCTTCAGCTCGCTCGCCTTCCGCGTGCTGGAGAACGCGATCTCGGTGATATTTCTGCATCGCGTGGCGGAGCGCAGGCGCCACTTTCTGCTCTCGGCGCTGCTGCCCCTCGGTTACATCGTATTCATCGTCGCGGTGCTGTTCGTGGAAACCTTCGTGTTCGCCAATCTGCTTGCGTTCGGTCGAGAAAACATCGCCGTCCTGGGGCACACCTGGTCACTCGGCGGATTCGCGCGCCTCCTGGTCTATCTGGCCGGCGTGGCGGTCGAAATCCTGCTCATCTCCTCCATCTATTTTTTCATGCCGGTGGGCCGGATTTCGCCGAGCCATGCGCTGATCGGCGGCGCCACGGCGGGCCTGTTGTGGGAAATCATCCGCCACGCTCTGGCGTGGTATTTCGACACGCTGTCGCAAGTGAGCGTGGTGTACGGATCGCTCGCCACGGTCATCATCGTGCTGCTCAGCCTGGAAATCGCGGCGACGCTGCTGTTGCTGGGAGCGCAGGTGATCGCGGAATACGAACGCATCGGCCAAGCCGATGCGCATCGGCCGCCGGCGGCGCTGCGCATCGGGGCGGCGGCGGGCAAGCCGGCTGCGCTTAGCTGACCAGGTTGTCCGGATCGGGCGCCTCGCCCCGCAGGTGGCGCACGATGTTGGTCGCGGCGATGAACAGGCCGAAATAGTGTTTGAGGCTGTTCATGCCGTGCTTCCTCCGTTGGGGTCCCTTCGGGGACGCAGGACTGAGGCTACAGTGTAACTCTGGTGCCGAGTTCGATCACGCGATCGGGGAGCAGTTTGAAATACTCCGCGGTTGCGGGACTGTTGCGCTGCATCCAGCGGAACAGCTCCCGGCGCCAGGTGAACAACCCCGGCTTCGCAGCGCGCGCGAGGGTGGCTTTGCCGAGGAAAAAAGTCGTATCCAGGGGCTCGAATTTCAAGCCGTGGCGCTCGAGCAGCTTCAATCCTTTCGGCACGTCGGGTTCCTCCATGAAACCGTAGTGCAGCGTCGCCTGGTAGACATGGCCGCGCTCGAGCACGCGCACCTCGGTGCGCTCGAAGTCGGACAGACGCGGCACATCCTCGTTGCCGATGGTCAGGAACACGATGCGCTGGTGCAGGACTTTGTTGTGCTTGAGGTTGTGCATCAGCGCTGTCGGTACCGAGGTGGGGTCCGGCGAGAGGTACACCGCGGTGCCCGTAACGCGTGGAATGCTGGCGCTGCACAGCGCGGGGAAGGCATCCAGGGGCACGCACTTGCTTCTCTCATGCGCAGTGAGGATCGTCTCCGCGTCCTTCCAGGTCGTCAGCATCACGAACAGCGCCAGGCCGCACGCGAGCGGGAACCACCCGCCGTCGGCGATCTTGGTGGCGTTCGCGGCAAAAAATACGAGTTCCATCGCACCGACCAGCGCGAGCACGGCAAGCAACAGCGGGTTCGATCGTTTTGGCTGATGCACGGCAACCACCGCGACCAGCGCCGTCGTCAGCACCATGGTCCCGGATACCGCGATGCCATAGGCCGACGCGAGGGCGCTCGAATTCTTGAACCCCAGCACGAGCAGGATGACCAGCACCAGCATGACCCAGCTCAGTTGCGGGACATAGATCTGACCGCGCTCGGTCTCGGAGGTGTGCCGGGTTTGTATGCGCGGAAGGTAGCCAAGGCGCGTGGCCTGTTGCGTGACCGAGAACGCGCCGGAGATCGTCGCCTGCGAGGCGATCACCGTTGCCGCCGTGGCGAGCAATACCAGCGGCAGCAGGAGTTCGTCCGGCGCGAGCAGATAAAACGGGTTCTTGACCGCCGCGGGATTGCGCAGCACCAGCGCTCCCTGGCCAAAGTAGTTGATGATCAACGCGGGAAATACCAGCCCGAACCACGCCAGCCGGATCGGCTTCGCGCCGAAGTGGCCCATGTCGGCGTACAGCGCCTCCGCCCCGGTAAGGGCGAGGAACACCGCGCCGAGCACAAGAAAAGTGAGCCCGGGCGATTTCCAGGCGAAGACCAGCGCGTGCCTTGGGTCGAGTGCCGTGAGCACGGCGGGCGTTTGCGCAATCGAGACTGCGCCGAGCGCGGCAAGCGTAAGGAACCAAATGACCATAATCGGACCGAAGAGCTTGCCCAGCGCACCTGTGCCGCGGCTTTGGATGGCAAACAAGCCGACCAGGACCGTAATCGTGATCGGCACAATCCAGCGCTCGAAGGCGGGTGTGGCCACCGAAATCCCTTCGACCGCGGAGAGCACCGAGATTGCGGGTGTGATGATCGCGTCGCCGTAGAACAGCGACGCGCCAAAGATGCCGAGCATCGCCACCGTCCAGGAAAGGCGCGGATGCTCGCGCGTCAGGCGCAAAGCGAGCGCGAGGAGGGCGAGTATGCCGCCTTCGCCGCCGTTGTCGAAGCGCAGCACGATGCTGATGTATTTCAGGGAAGCGATCAGCGCGATAGCCCAGAACAGCATCGACAGCACCGCGAGCACGTTCGCCTCGGTGAATGGCAGGCCGTGCGGGCCGTTGAGCGCCTCCTTGAACGCGTACAGCGGGCTGGTGCCGATGTCGCCGTAGACGACGCCGAGCGCGGCGAGGCTCAGTATCGTCAGCGAGGATTTGGCGCTCGATCCGATGCCGGCGGCGGCGATTGAAGTCATGGGTAAACTCGGAAAGGCTGCGAAAGGAAAGCGACTATATCCTCTTTTATGCTGCGTTGCCACATAGACGGTCAAGCGGGTATTTCAGCATGACCAAACCCGAAAATGTCATTCCGAGCGCAGCGAGGAATCGGCCTATAACATTGTCATTCCGAGCAAAGCGAGGAATCTGCTGTTGCATCAATCTAAAAGCAGATTCCTCGGCCTGCGCCCCGGAGGAAGTCCCTTTGGGGGACGGCCTCGGAATGACATGCTATTGCATCCCGCGCAGCTTCCCCTTCAACCCGTCCGGCACCTCGATCTCGTATCCCAGCGCCGCCGCCGACAGCGCCTTGCCGTAATTGTCCAGACACACACTCCGCGGCAGCCCCCCTCACTCCACCTTCACCCCGGTCGCCGCGACCACGCGAGTCCACTTCTCCACGTCGGCCGCGATATAGCGCGCGAACGCTTCGGGGGTGTTGCCCCCGGGCTCGGCGCCGAGCTCGAACAGCTGCTTCACCATGTCCGGCTGCTTGAGGATGTCGCCGATGTTCTTGTACAGCAGGTCGACGACGGGCTTGGGTGTGCCGGCGGGCGCGAGCAGGCCGAACCAGGCCGATACCTCGTAGCCGGGCAAGCCGCTCTCGGCCATGGTCGGGACATCGGGCGCGCCCGGCCAGCGCTTCGTAGTGGTCACTGCGATCGCGCGCAACTTGCCCGAGCGTATGTGCCCGATCGAGGAGGGCATGTTGTCGAAGCCCATCTGGATCTGCCCGCCGATGAGGTCGATCAGCATCGGTCCCGCGCCTTTGTAGGGGATGTGCGCGATGTCGATGTTCGCCATGGTCTTGAACAGTTCGCCCGCCATGTGCGGCGATCCGCCCGGGCTGGTCGAGCCGAAATTCAGCGTGCCCGGCTTCGCGCGCGCCAGCGCCAGCAGCTCCTGCAGATTCTTCGCCGGGACCGAAGGATGCACGGTCAGCACGTTGGGCGTGATCCCGACGATGGTGATCGGCGCGAAATCCTTCACTGCGTCGTAGGACAGGTTCTTGAACAGCGCCGAGTTGATGCCGTGCGTGCCGATCGTGCCCATGCACAGCGTGTAGCCGTCGGCCGGCGACTTGGCCACGGCCTGCGTGCCGATCGCGCCGCTTGCACCGCCGCGGTTCTCGACGATAAAGGACTGCTTCAGCCGCTCGCCCAGCCGCTGGGCAATCACGCGCGCAAGTATGTCCGTAGTTCCGCCGGGTGGATAGGGCACGATGATTTTCACCGGCTTGTCGGGGTACTCGGCGAGTGCCGGAAACGCCGCACAGGACAGCGCGACGATGACCAGGGCGAAAAAGCGTTTGCGAATATTCATGTCGTGCTCCTTGTGGGTTGGCCCATCC
>CABEAO010000090.1_pt1 | contig 20867 bp, 18 predicted proteins | sample 3132401 | NCBI WGS metagenome assembly CABEAO01 (sample SAMEA5534343, study PRJEB31848) | metagenome | biome: tundra; feature: field; material: soil | place: USA | collected 2013-05 | depth 0.45 m
AACTTCTTCGACAGCACCAGCGTGATCGCCGCCGTCAGCGTCGTCTTCCCATGGTCCACGTGACCTATCGTCCCTACGTTCACGTGCGGCTTCGTACGCTCAAATTTAGCTTTTGACATGATCGATCCCGGTTACTTTTTGTTGATGATTGCTTCGGCCACGGTCTTCGGCGCTTCGGCGTAATGCTTGAATTCCATGGTGTAGGTGGCGCGCCCTTGCGTGAGCGAGCGCAGCGTCGTCGAGTAGCCGAACATCTCGGCCAGGGGCACCTCGGCGCGGATCGCCTTGCCTCCTGGCAGATCGTCCATACCCTGGATGACGCCGCGGCGCGACGACAGGTCGCCCATGACGTCGCCCATTTTCTCTTCCGCCGTTTCCACCTCGACCGCCATAATGGGTTCGAGCAGCACCGGGGAGGCCTTGCGCATGCCGTCCTTGAACGCCATCGAGGCGGCCATGCGGAAGGCATTTTCGTTCGAGTCCACCTCGTGATACGAGCCGTCGAACAGCGTCACCTTCACATCCACCACGGGGTAGCCGGCGAGCACGCCGTTCGGCAGCGTTTCCACCAGGCCGCGCTGAACCGCCGGAATATACTCGCGCGGCACCGAGCCGCCCTTGATCGCGTCGACGAACTCGAAGCCCTTGCCCGCCGGCTGCGGTTCGACCTTGAGCCAGACGTGGCCGTACTGGCCGCGGCCGCCGGACTGCTTGATGAACTTGCCTTCGATTTCCTCGCACACGCGCCGGATGGTCTCGCGATAAGCCACCTGGGGCGCGCCGACGTTGGCTTCCACGCCGAACTCGCGCTTCATGCGGTCGACGATGATCTCCAGGTGCAGCTCGCCCATGCCGGAGATGATGGTCTGGCCGGTTTCCTCGTCGGTGCGCATGCGAAACGACGGGTCCTCTTGCGCCAGGCGGTTGAGGGCAACGCCCATTTTCTCCTGGTCGCTCTTGGTCTTGGGCTCCACCGCAACGTGGATCACCGGGTCCGGGAACACCATGCGCTCGAGGATGATGATCCGCTTCGGATCGCACAGGGTTTCGCCGGTGGTGACATCCTTCAGCCCCACGGCGGCGGCGATGTCGCCGGCACGCACTTCCTTGATCTCGGCGCGCTGGTTGGCGTGCATCTGCAGCAGGCGGCCGATGCGCTCCTTGCGTCCGCGCACCGAGGTGTAGACCGTGTCGCCGGAGTTGAGCACGCCGGAATAGACGCGGAAGAACGTGAGCTGCCCGACAAAGGGATCGGTCATGATCTTGAACGCGAGCGCGGAAAACGGCTCCGTGTCGTCGGGCTTGCGCGCCTGGGGCTTGCCACCGTCGTCCTCGCCCTTGACCGGCGGGACGTCGCCCGGTGCCGGCATGTAATCGATCACGGCGTCCAGCATCGCCTGCACGCCCTTGTTCTTGAACGCCGAGCCGCACAGCATCGGCGTGATCTCGCTCTTGATGGTGCGCAGGCGCAGGCCTTTCTTGATGTCCTCGACCGACAGATCGTGGCCTTCAAGATACTTGTGCGTCAGCTCGTCGTCGCCTTCGGCCGCGGCCTCGATCATTTTCTCGCGCCATTCCTTGGCCTCGGCGAGCAGATTCGCCGGGATGTCGCGTATGTCGAACTTCATTCCCTGCGTCGAATCATCCCAGTAGATCGCCTTCATCCGGACCAGGTCGATCACGCCCTCGAATTTCTCCTCGGCGCCGATCGGCAGCTGCAACGGCACCGGATTGGCCTTGAGCCGGCTCTTCATCTGGCTGTAGACCTTGAAGAAGTCGGCGCCCTGGCGGTCCATCTTGTTGACGAACGCGAGCCGCGGCACCTTGTACTTGTTGGCCTGGCGCCACACGGTTTCCGATTGCGGCTGCACCCCGCCAACGGCGCAGTACACCATGCACGCGCCGTCGAGCACGCGCAAGGAACGTTCCACTTCGATGGTGAAGTCGACATGGCCCGGAGTGTCGATGATGTTGATGCGGTGCTCCGGATAGGACAGGTCCATGCCCTTCCAGAAACAGGTGGTGGCCGCCGAGGTGATGGTGATGCCGCGTTCCTGTTCCTGCTCCATCCAGTCCATGGTCGCGGCGCCGTCGTGCACCTCGCCGATCTTGTGGTTCACGCCGGTGTAGAACAGGATGCGTTCTGTGGTCGTGGTCTTGCCGGCGTCAATGTGGGCACTGATGCCGATGTTGCGGTACCGCTCGATTGGGGTTTTGCGTGCCACGGTAAGAACCTTAAAAGCCTTTGACTGCCAAGACGCGGGGGACACCAGGAATTTATCTGGCTGGTCCGCTCAGATCCGGCAGTGAGTTAAGTCGAAAATTCCGTTTGTATGCGTTGAAGTTGTTGGCGCCGTGCGCTTAGAAGCGGTAGTGCGCGAACGCCTTGTTCGCTTCCGCCATGCGGTGCACTTCATCGCGCTTTTTCATCGCGCTACCGCGGCCCTCGGCCGCCTCCATCAGTTCGTTCGCCAGGCGCAGGTCCATCGATTTCTCGCTGCGCTTTTGCGCCGCCTCGCGCAGCCAGCGCATCGCCAGGGCCACGCGCCGCACCGGGCGCACTTCCACCGGCACCTGGTAGTTGGCGCCGCCGACGCGGCGGCTCTTCACCTCGACCATGGGCTTGACGTTGGATACGGCCTGGCCGAACACCTCGATCGGATCCTTGCCGGACTTGGTCTTGATGGCGGTGAACGCGCGGTAGATGATGCTCTCGGCAACCGACTTCTTGCCGCGCGTCATCAGCACATTGATGAATTTGGCGACGTCCTGATTGCCGAATTTCGGATCCGGAAGAATGTCGCGCTTGGGAACTTCTCTGCGTCGTGGCACTTTATGACCTCAATGTCGAATGTTCAATTGTTAATATTGAATCTGGCTATCGATTTTCGCGCGTCTGCTGCCCGATTCAACACTAAGCATTCATAATCAAAAAACAGCCCTTACGCCGCCTTGGGCTTCTTCGCGCCGTATTTGGAACGGCTCTGCTTGCGGTCCTTCACCCCTTGCGTGTCCAGACTGCCGCGCACCATGTGGTAGCGCACGCCCGGCAGGTCTTTCACCCGGCCGCCGCGGATCAGCACCACCGAGTGCTCCTGCAGGTTGTGGCCCTCGCCGCCGATGTAGCTGATGACCTCGAAACCGTTGGTGAGACGCACCTTCGCGACCTTGCGCAGCGCCGAGTTCGGCTTTTTCGGGGTGGTGGTGTAGACACGCGTGCACACGCCGCGCTTTTGCGGCGAATTGCCGAGCGCGGGCACCTTGCTCTTGGCCGTGACGCGCTCCCGCGGCTTGCGAACTAACTGATTGATTGTTGGCATTATTTGATGTTCCGAAATAAAATCGGGACGACCGATCCACGCTTGGTCGCCCCGGATATTGCAAAGAGGCAGGATTATACAAACAAAATCAAGGGCGAGTCAACAGGAGAAGGCCCCTGGGAGCAGGTTTTGCGCCGCCGGGCGCGGGTCGGGCGCTCAGATCAGCCCGCCATCGGCCAGTTCGCCCTTGAGATAGGCGTAATAGATCGGCGCCGCCACCACGCCGGCGATGCCGAACGCCGCTTCCATCACCAGCATGGCGAGCAGCAGTTCCCAGGCACTGGCGCGGATCTGTGCACCGACGATGCGCGCGTTGAGGAAGTACTCGAATTTGTGCACCGCGATCAGGAAAGCGAGCGAGCCCGCGACCGCATCGAGCGAGTGGCTCAAGCTGACCACGACGATCACGGTGTTCGAGATCAGGTTGCCCACCACCGGCAGCAAGCCGGCGACGAAGGTGATGGCGATCATGGTCTTTATCAGCGGCAGATGCACGCCGAATAGAGGCAATACCAGAGCCAGATAAATGCAGGTGAACAGCGTGTTGAGCGCGGAGATGCGCACCTGGGCGAAGACCATGCGGCGGAACGCCTGGCCCAAGCGCGCAGCGCGTTCGGCCAGCGCGCGTGCCAGCGGGCGGTAGCTGTGGGCGGCGCCGGTTTCCCTCAGGGACACCAAGGCACCGATCACCATGCCGATCAGGATGTGCACCAACGCCAAACCGGCTTCCTTGCCGGCGAGCTGCATTTCGCCCGCATGCTCGCGCAGCCAAACCACCGCCGCCAGCTTCAGGCCTTCGGTGTCGCCGGGCATGCGCTCGCGCGCCCAATCTGGGAGCATGGTGCGCGAGCTCTCGATGATCTCGGCCATTTTCTGCAGCAGCACCGGCAGACTGCCCGCATCGCTGCGAAAGAAGGCGACCGCCCCGAAGATCAGAGCCGTGAACGACACGACGACGATGGCGGTGACCAGGGCCACCGCAGCGAGCTTGCGCTTATCGTCCCGGCGCGCGCCGAGATAAAGCCGCGGCGCGAGAAAATGCACCAGCTCGTAGACCAGCAGCCCGGACAGCAGTCCGGCCAGCAGGTGCAATTCGAGCACCAACCACAGCGCCAGCGCCGCCATCAGCCAGGCGGCAACGTCGTAGCGCAATGTGTCCTTGTGTGTCGCGTGTGCTGCCATGCCCTGAATCCTTAATTAGCCCTCAGTCTACGGGATAGCCGCCGCCCGCGGTGGGTTGTCAGACGGAACCGCCGGCCGCGCTCACCAGCTCGAGGCGTCGCCTCGTGCTCGCGCGTGGTGAACAGAACTTTACAGTTGCTGTGCGATCACATACTCCAGCTGCGAGCACTGCGCGGGCAGATTGAACGGTGCGCGGCGTTCCGGCTTTCACGTGCCGTGTTTACGCCAATAGGAGCCGAAGATATCCTCTTCGGCAGGGATCGTCTCGGGGATGACGCGCGCGATGCGCGTGGTGTTGAGGAAATGCCGGTAGTTCATGTTCTCGGAGAAACTGTTGCGGCCCCAGGTGCCGCAACCCATCGAAAGCGAGAACGGCAGCCCGTTGTCGAAGGAACCGCCGGTGGCGATTGCATGCGCCTGGTTGACGATCACCCGGCACACTTCCAGCTCCAGCCCCAGACGCATGATGTGTCCATCGTCCCGCGTATGGATTCCGACCGAATGGCCCTTGCCCTGGTAGTCGTAGATGTTGCGCGTGATTTGGAAGGCCTCATCGAAATCGCGCGCCTTATAGATCGCCATCACCGGCGCGAGCTTCTCGCCTGAGAACGGGCAGGACGGGCCGGTCCCGGACTCCTCCACCATGATGAAGCGGCAGTTCCTCAAAGCATTGCGTTCGAGTCCGGCGAGCTGGGCAATGCGTGGCGCAGACTGCGCCGTCGTGGCCGAGGCGAGCTTCCCGCCCGGGAACATGACACCCTCGAGCTGCAGTTTTTCCCTTGCGTCCAGCAGCACTCCGCCCTGCTTCGCCAGTTCCACCAGCATCGCATCGTAGACATCGGCGAGAATCACGGCGCTGTTCTCGGAGGAACAACTGGTGGCGTTGTCGAAAGTTTTCGAGCGCACGATCTTGGCCGCGGCGTCTGCCAGATCGGCGCTGGAATCGACGATTACCACCACATTGCCCGCGCCCACGCCCACCGCCGGGGTACCGCTCGCATAGGCCGCGCGTATATTCGCCTGCGAGCCGGTGGCGGCAACCAGGTCCGCCTGGCGCATCAGTTCGTGGGTCAGATCCTTGGTCACCGGAGACGGCAGGTGTTGCACCAGATCTGCCGGCGCGCCGATCTTGGCAAACTCGGCGTGCACGAACTCGAGCAGCTTGACGCAGGTGGAAAGGCCCTTGGGCGAAGGCGCGATGATGACGGCGTTGCGGCCCTTGAGCGCATTGATGATCTTGTTCGCCGGCGTGGCGCCGGGGTTGGTCGAGGGGGTGATCGCCGCCACCACGCCGACCGGACGGGCGATCTCGACCAGGCCGAGCTGCGGATATTCGGCGATCACACCCACCGATTTCGCCCCCTTCAGGTCGCGCAGCAGCCCCAGGGTCTTGCGGTAATTCTTGTCGAACTTGTCCTGCGCGTTGCCCAGGCCGCTGTCGGCCACGGCCAGATCGGCAAGTACGCGGTTGTTCTCCGGCTTGATGATCGCCCAGCCGGCCGCGGTCACCACTTCGTCCACCTGCTGCTGAGTGTAGCGCTGGTACAGCCCTTGGGCGGCGCGCGCGCGCGCGATTAATGCCTGGACGATTTCACGCACGGACGGAGTGTTCAGCCGGGCAGACATAGGGCTCCCATTTTTCTTCGCTATCGAGTCTGTATTCTAGTCGACCTTGATTCCAGCTTGGCGGATCACCGCTTCCCACTTGCGCAGCTCGCTTTTCACCACGCGCTCGAGCTCGGCCGCACTGCCGCCCACTGCATCGGCGCCCTGCTGCAGCAGCTTTTCCTTGATCTCGGGCAACTGCACGACGCGCGCGATTTCCTGCTGCAACCGCGCAACGATGGCCGGCGGCGTCTTCGCCGGCGCAAACATGGCGTACCAGGAATCGACCTCGTAGTCGGGGATGCCGGCTGACTCGGCGACCGTGGGAATCTCGGGCGCGGCGGGCGAGCGCTTGAGCGTGGTCACCGCAATCGGCCGCTGGAAATGGTTGCGACAATGGGGAAGGCCAGCCTTTGGATTCCGCAGATGCCGTGCAGGAGCTAGGCCGTGACTGCCAACGCCGCGCGGGTGTGCAAGGCGATCATCAGCTCCTCGTTGGTCGGCAACACCCAGGCGGAGGTGCGGCTGCCCGCGCGGCTGATGCGCGGCCCGCCGTCTGTGTTAGCGCTCTCGTCGAGCTCGATGCCGAGCCACGCGACCGCCCGGCACACGCGCGCCCGGATCGACGGCGTGTTCTCACCGATGCCCGCGGTGAACACCAGCGCGTCCAGCCCGCCAAGCGCGGCGGCGAGGGAGCCGATCTCGCGCACGATGCGGTAGACGAATAGATCGACGGCCTCGGCAGCGCGAGCTGCGGCGCGGCGAGCGCGCGGTCGAGGAACACCGAGAATTTCAGGCTCGATGAGCCCGCGTTCAATACCAGAATCGCGTCAGTCATCGTAGCTCACTTGGAAGCGGGGGGCGGCGGAGCAACCTCGCCCGACGCCAGCGCCTCGATGTCGGTCGGCGATATGGTCCGGGTGAGGCTGGCTGCGTTGCCAACCATGATTTCGCCGAAGGTGCGGTTGCTGATGATATCCATGTACAGACAGGCGTAAAATCGTCGACGCGGCAAGTTTGCCTGAGCCGGGGGATGCCGCGCAAGCAAATCTGAGGGCGCGATTGCACTTGACTCGGGCGTAGCGCTTGTGCGAATGTCCGGCGCGAGCATTTTGCGCGCTGCCTTGAATACTGCACGGTGAAGACGGCCTCTCTTTGATTCGCATCGATAAAAGGATTTTCCGTGACCAGCGCCCTGTTCCAACCTATCAGCCTGCGTGAGCTCCTCCTCCCAAACCGCATCATGGTTTCGCCGATGTGCCAGTACTCGGCGATCGATGGCAACGCCAGCGACTGGCACCTGATCCATCTCGGGCAGCTCGCCCTGGGCGGCGCCGGGCTGTTGTGCGTCGAGGCAACCGCGGTCGAGGCAATCGGCCGCATCACCCCCAACTGCCTCGGGCTGTACTCCGACGACAACGAGACCGCGTTGCGCCGCGTGGTCACGGCCCTGCGGCGCCACGCCGACGTGTCACTGGCGATCCAGCTTGCCCACGCCGGACGCAAGGGCTCGAGCCACACGCCCTGGGATGGCGGCAAGCTGATTGCGGCCCAGGCCGGCGGCTGGGAGCCGATCGCGCCCTCGGCGCTACCGTTTTCGCCGTCCGAACCGCCGCCGCGGGAGATGAATGCCACAGACCTCGTGCGCGTGCGCGAGGCGTTTGTGCAAACGGCGCGGCGCGCCGCCGCGCTCGGCTTCGACGCCGTCGAATTGCACGCGGCGCACGGTTACCTGCTGCATGAATTCCTGTCGCCGCTAGCCAACCGGCGCAGCGACCGCTACGGCGGGTCGCTCGAAAACCGCATGCGTTTTCCGCTGGAGGTCTTTTCCGCGGTGCGCAAAGTCTGGCCCGAGGCGAAGCCGCTCGGGGTGCGCATATCGGCCAGCGATTGGATCGAGGGCGGATGGGACCTGCGGCAGGCAATCGAATTCTCGCAGCAGTTGAAAACTCTGGGCTGCGACTGGATCGACGCTTCCAGCGGCGGCCTCGCGCCCGAGCAAAAAATCACGCTCGGCCCTGGCTATCAGGTGCCGTTTGCCGAGGCGATCCGCAAGGAAGCCGGTATCCCGACCATCGCCGTGGGTCTGATCACCGAGCCGCGGCAGGCCGAAGACATCATCGCTGCCGGTCGCGCAGACATGGTCGCCCTCGCCCGCGGCATGCTCTACGAGCCGCACTGGGCCTGGCGCGCCGCAGCCGAACTCCGGGGCGAGGTAAGCGCGCCCAAGCAGTACTGGCGCGCGCCGCCGCGCGGCGCGGAAGCAATTTTCCGCAGCGCCAAAGTCGGCCAGCGCTGATTCGCGCTGCGAAGCGCAGGCCGAGGTGAAGTTGGCTGCCAACAAAAAGGCCGGTATGTGCCGGCCTTTTTGTTGGTGCTTTGGATTGAAACCTAGACGCTTTCCTCCGCCGCCTGGGCTTCGCCCGCGCCCTCGCCTTCGGCCAGCAACGGCTCGGCCGGCGGCGGCGGGGTCTTGCGCACCTTGTGGTACGCCATGCCCGTTCCCGCCGGGATCAGCCGGCCGACGATGACGTTCTCCTTCAGGCCGCGCAGGTCGTCCTTCTTGCCCATGATCGCGGCCTCGGTGAGCACGCGCGTGGTTTCCTGAAACGACGCCGCCGAGATGAAGGAATCGGTCGACAGCGACGCCTTGGTGATGCCGAGCAGCATGTAGTTGAAGGTCGCCGGCTTCTTGCCTTCGGCCTCGACGATTTCGTTCTCTTTCAGCAGATCGGCACGCTCCACCTGCTCGCCCTGGATGAAGCGGGTTTCACCCGCATCATCGACCGCCACCCGGCGCAGCATCTGCCGCACGATCACCTCGATGTGCTTGTCGTTGATTTTCACGCCCTGCAGGCGGTACACGTCCTGCACTTCGTCGGTGATGTAGCGCGCCAGCGCCTCGACGCCCTGCAGCCGCAGGATGTCGTGCGGATCGGCCGGGCCGTCGACGATGAACTCGCCCTTGTTCACCACCTGGCCGTCGTGCACCATGACGTGCTTGTCCTTGGTGATCAGGAACTCGTGCGCCACGCTGTCCGGATCGGTGATGACCAGGCGCTGCTTGCCTTTCGTGTCCTTGCCGAACGAAACCGTGCCGGTGACTTCCGCGAGCATGCCCGCGTCCTTGGGCGAGCGCGCCTCGAACAGCTCGGCCACGCGCGGCAGACCGCCGGTAATGTCGCGCGTTTTCGACGTTTCCTGCGGAATGCGCGCGAGCACCTCGCCCACCTGCACCTGCAGGCCGTTCCTTACCGTGATGATGGAGCCGACCTGGAAGGTGATGTTGACCGAGTGATCGGTGCCGGCGATCTTGACCTCTTCGCCGGCTTCGTTGATGAGCTTCACCTGCGGGCGCAGGCCCTTGCTGGCGCTGCCGCGGCGCTTCGGATCGATGACCACCAGGGTGGACAGGCCGGTGATCTCGTCGATCTGCTTCGCCACCGTCGTGCCTTCCTCGACGTTTTCGAATTTCACCGTGCCGGCGTATTCGGTGATGATCGGCCGGGTATGCGGGTCCCAGGTGGCGAGCACCGTCCCGGCCTTGACCGGCTTGCCGTCGGTAGAGGCCAGGGTCGCGCCGTAGGGTACCTTGTGGCGCTCGCGCTCGCGCCCATTGTCGTCGGTGATCATGATCTCGCCCGAGCGCGAAATCGCGATCTTCTCGCCCTTGGCGCTGCTGACATAGCGCATCTGCGCGGTGAAACGCACCGTGCCGTTGGACTTGGCGTCCACCTGGCTCGCCACCGCGGTACGCGAGGCGGCGCCGCCGATGTGGAAGGTGCGCATGGTGAGCTGCGTGCCCGGTTCGCCGATCGACTGCGCGGCAATCACGCCCACCGCCTCGCCGATGTTCACGAGCGGGCCGCGGCCCAGATCGCGGCCGTAGCACTTGGCGCACAGGCCGTGGCGGGTATCGCAGGTGAGCGGGGTGCGCACCTTGACCTCGTCGATGCCGAGCGACTCGATCATATCGACTTCTTCTTCGTTCAACAGCGTCCCGGCCGGATAAAGCGGATCCTGAGTCTCCGGATGTATCACTTCGGCCGCGCTGACGCGGCCCAGAATGCGCTCGCGCAGGGCCTCGACCACCTCGCCGCCCTCGACCAGCGCCTTCACCACGACACCGTTCGCGGTGCCGCAATCGTCCTCCCTCACCACCAAGTCCTGCGTCACGTCCACCAGGCGGCGGGTCAGGTAGCCGGAGTTGGCGGTCTTCAGCGCCGTGTCGGCCAGACCCTTGCGCGCGCCGTGGGTCGAAATAAAGTACTGCAGCACGTTCAGGCCTTCGCGGAAGTTCGCCGTGATCGGCGTCTCGATGATCGAGCCGTCGGGCTTGGCCATCAGGCCGCGCATGCCGGCGAGCTGGCGGATCTGCGCCGCCGAGCCGCGCGCGCCGGAATCGGCCATCATGTAAATCGAGTTGAACGATTCCTGCCGTACTTTCTTGCCCTTGCGGTCGGTGACCTCCTCGTGCGAGAGCTGCTCCATCATGGCCTTGGCCACCTGGTCGCCCGCACGGCCCCAGATGTCGACCACCTTGTTGTAGCGCTCGCCCACGGTCACCAGGCCAGAGGTGTACTGCTGCTCGATTTCCTTCACTTCGGCCCCTGCGGCCGAGATCAGGCTGTGCTTTTGCTGCGGCACCAGCATGTCGTCGACGCAGATCGAGATACCCGCGCGGGTGGCGAAAGTGAAACCCGCCCGCATCAATTTATCGGCGAAGATCACCGTTTCGCGCAGGCCGCAGCGCCGGAACGACGCGTTGATGAGCTTGGAGATTTCCTTTTTCTTCAGCGCCTTGTTGATCAGCGCGAAAGGCAGCCCCGCCGGCAGGATCTCGGACAGCAGCGCGCGCCCGACCGTGGTCTGGTAGCGCGTCGTCTTCTCGATTTTCTCGCCGGTCTCGGTCAGGTCGTATTCGCGGATGCGCGCCCTGATCATGGCGTGCAGCTCGACCTTGCCGCTTTCATAGGCGCGCGTCAGCTCGCCCATGTCGGCGAAAGCCATACCCTCGCCGGCGGCGGCGATGCGCTCGCGCGTGGCGTAGTACAGGCCGAGCACGATGTCCTGCGACGGCACGATGACAGGCTCGCCGTTGGCGGGCGAGAGTATGTTGTTGGAGGCGAGCATCAGGGTGCGCGCTTCCATCTGCGCTTCCAGCGACAGCGGCACGTGCACCGCCATCTGGTCGCCGTCGAAGTCGGCGTTGAATGCCGCGCACACCAGAGGATGCAGCTGGATCGCCTTGCCCTCGATCAGCACCGGCTCGAACGCCTGGATGCCGAGGCGGTGCAGGGTGGGCGCACGGTTGAGCATCACCGGATGCTCGCGGATCACGTCTTCGAGGATATCCCACACCACCGGGGTTTCGGCCTCTACTTCGCGCTTCGCCGCCTTGATGGTGGTGGCGATGCCCTGCAGCTCGAGCTTGTTGAAAATGAAGGGCTTGAACAGTTCGAGCGCCATTTTCTTGGGCAGACCGCACTGGTGCAGCTTCAACTGCGGGCCGACCACGATCACCGAGCGGCCGGAGTAGTCGACGCGTTTGCCCAGCAGGTTCTGGCGGAAACGCCCGCCCTTGCCCTTGATCATGTCTGCCAGCGACTTCAGCGGGCGCTTGTTCGCGCCGGTCATGGCCTTGCCGCGGCGGCCGTTATCGAGGAGCGAATCCACCGCCTCCTGCAGCATGCGCTTCTCGTTCTTGACGATGATTTCGGGCGCCTTGAGTTCCAGCAGGCGCTTCAGGCGGTTGTTGCGGTTGATCACGCGCCGGTACAGGTCGTTCAGATCCGAAGTGGCAAAGCGACCGCCGTCGAGGGGCACCAGCGGGCGCAGATCCGGCGGCAGCACCGGCAGCACTTCCATGATCATCCAGTAGGGCTTGATGCCCGATTTCTGGAAGCCCTCCAGGACCTTGAGACGCTTGGCGAATTTCTTGATCTTGGTGTCCGAGGTGGTGCTCTCCAGATCCTTCCTCAGGCGCTCGATCTCGTGCCCGACGTCGAGGTTGCGCAGCAGTTCGCGTATGCCCTCTGCACCCATTGCGGCGGAAAACTCGTCGCCATGTTCCTCGATCTTGGTGAGATATTGTTCTTCGGTCAGGAGCTTGCAGCGCTGGATGTCGGGATCGGTCACCATGCCGGCATCGGTCACGACATAGGCTTCGAAATAGAGCACGCGCTCGATGTCGCGCAGCGTCATGTCGAGCACCAGGCCCAGGCGCGACGGCAGCGACTTCAGGAACCAGATGTGCGCAACCGGGCTGGCGAGCTCGATGTGGCCCATGCGCTCGCGCCGCACTTTTGCCAGCGTCACTTCGACGCCGCATTTCTCGCAGATCACGCCGCGGTGCTTCAGGCGTTTGTATTTGCCGCACAGGCATTCGTAGTCCTTGATCGGACCGAAAATCTTGGCACAGAACAGGCCGTCACGCTCCGGCTTGAAGGTGCGGTAGTTGATGGTCTCCGGCTTTTTCACTTCGCCGTAGGACCAGGAGCGGATCTTCTCAGGCGAGGCGAGTCCGATCTTGATCGAGTCGAACTCCTCGTCCTGCGTAACCTGCTTGAACAAATCGAGTAGTGCTTTCATCTTTCACTCCAAAGTGGCGTGATGCACCTAAAAACCAAAACCTAATTTAACCGAGGAACGGCGCGGATCGGAACGCGGGGTCTCCGCGTCTGACCGCACCGATCCGGAGCCTCAGTACCTTTCCAGATCAATGTCGATGCCGAGCGACCTGATCTCTTTCACCAGCACGTTGAACGACTCGGGCATGCCGGCGTCGATCTTGTGGTCGCCCTTGACGATGTTCTCGTACACCTTGGTGCGGCCGGAGATGTCGTCGGATTTCACCGTCAGCATCTCCTGCAGGGTGTAGGCGGCGCCGTAAGCTTCCAGCGCCCACACTTCCATCTCGCCGAAACGCTGGCCGCCGAACTGCGCCTTGCCGCCCAGAGGCTGCTGCGTCACCAGGCTGTACGGTCCGGTGGAGCGCGCATGCATCTTGTCGTCGACCAGATGGTGCAGCTTGAGCACATGCATGTAGCCCACGGTCACCGGGCGGTCGAAGACCGCGCCCGTGCGGCCGTCGGAAAGCCTCACCTGGCCGTCGCGCGGCAATCCGGCGATCTCCAGCATGTCCTTGATCTCGGCCTCGTTGGCGCCATCGAACACCGGCGTGGCGAAGGGCACTCCGTCTTTCAGGTTATAGGCCAGGCGCACCACCTCTTCGTCGCTCAGCGCAGCCAGGTTTTCGGCCTTGCCGCTGCTGTTGTAGATGCGGTTGAGGAACTTGCGCAAATCGGCGATCTTGGCCTGCGCCTTGAGCATTTCACCTATTTTCACGCCCAGGCCCTTGGCCGCCCAGCCCAGGTGGGTTTCGAGGATCTGCCCCACGTTCATGCGCGAAGGCACGCCCAAGGGGTTCAGCACCACGTCGAGCGGGGTGCCGTCGGCCATGTACGGCATGTCCTCGACCGGCACGATCTTGGAGATGACGCCCTTGTTGCCGTGGCGGCCGGCCATCTTGTCGCCGGGCTGCAGGCGCCGCTTCACCGCGACGTAGACTTTGACCATCTTCTGCACGCCCGGGGGCAACTCATCACCCTGGGTGAGCTTCTTCTTCTTCGCTTCGAACGCCACGTCGAAATCGACGCGCTTCTGCGCCAGGCTGTCCTTGAGGCTCTCGAGCTGCGCCGCCGCCTCTTCGTTGGCCAGACGGATGTCGAACCAGTGGTAGTGCTCGAGCCCCTCGAGATAGCTCTTGGTCAGCTTCGCGCCCTTGGCCAGTTTCTTCGGTCCGCCGTTGACCGTCTTGCCCACGATCAGGCGCTCGATCCGTTCGAACGTGTCGGCCTCGACGATGCGCATCTGGTCGACGAGGTCGAGCTTGTAGCGCTTCAGCTCCTCGTCGATGATCTGCTGCGCGCGCTTGTCGCGCTCAATGCCCTCGCGTGTGAACACCTGCACGTCGATGACCGTTCCGGAAATTCCGGAAGGAACGCGCAGCGACGTGTCTTTCACGTCGGACGCCTTTTCGCCGAAGATCGCGCGCAACAGCTTTTCTTCCGGCGTCAGCTGGGTCTCGCCTTTAGGGGTGACCTTGCCCACCAGCACGTCGCCCGCCTCGACTTCGGCGCCGACGTAGACGATGCCCGATTCGTCCAGGCGCGACAGCTGCGCCTCGGACAGGTTGGAAATGTCGCGGCTGATCTCCTCGGGGCCGAGCTTGGTGTCGCGCGCGACCACCGTCAGCTCCTCGATGTGGATCGAGGTATAGCGGTCGTCGGCGACCACGCGCTCGGAGATGAGGATGGAGTCCTCGAAGTTGTAGCCGTTCCAGGGCATGAACGCGACCAGCATGTTCTGTCCCAGCGCGAGCTCGCCCATGTCGGTCGAGGCGCCGTCGGCGACCACGTCACCCTTGGCGATTTTCTCGCCCACGTTGACCAGCGGACGCTGGTTGATGTTGGTGTTCTGGTTGGAGCGGGTGTACTTGACCAGATTGTAGATATCCACCCCGACGTCGCCGGCGACGGTCTCGTCGTCATTGACGCGCACCACGATGCGGCTCGCATCGACGTAATCGACGACGCCGCCGCGCAGGGCCTGCACCGCAGTGCCGGAGTCGACCGCTACCGTGCGCTCGATGCCGGTTCCGACCAGGGCCTTCTCCGGGCGCAGGCAGGGCACCGCCTGGCGCTGCATGTTGGAGCCCATCAACGCGCGGTTGGCGTCGTCGTGCTCGAGGAACGGGATCAGCGAGGCCGCCACCGACACGATCTGCGACGGCGCGACGTCCATGTATTCGACGCGGTCCGGGGTCGCGAGCATGAACTCGTTCTTGTTGCGGCAGGACACCAGGCCTTCTTTCAGCTTGCCCTTGTCCAGGTCGGCATTCGCCTGGGCGATGACGAAGTTGCCTTCCTCGATCGCGGACAGAAAATCGATCTGGTCCGTGACTTTGCCGTTCTCGACCTTGCGATAAGGCGTTTCCATGAAGCCGTACTTGTTGGTGCGGGCAAACAGAGCGAGCGAATTGATCAAGCCAATGTTCGGACCTTCCGGCGTCTCGATCGGGCAAACGCGGCCATAGTGCGTAGGATGTACGTCGCGCACCTCGAAGCCGGCGCGCTCGCGCGTCAGGCCGCCGGGTCCCAGGGCCGACACGCGGCGCTTGTGCGTGATCTCCGACAGCGGGTTGGTCTGGTCCATGAACTGCGACAGCTGCGACGAGCCGAAGAATTCCTTGATCGCCGCCGAGATCGGTTTGGCGTTGATCAGGTCGTGCGGCATCAGGTTGTCCGACTCGGCCTGCGACAGGCGCTCCTTCACCGCACGCTCGACGCGCACCAGCCCCGCCCTGAACTGGTTCTCCGCCAGTTCGCCCACCGAACGCACGCGGCGGTTGCCGAGGTGGTCGATATCGTCGATCTCGCCGCGGCCGTTGCGGAGCTCGACCAGGATGCGGATCACGGCGAGGATGTCCTCGTTCGACAGCGTCACCGCGCCGGTCAGCTCGCTCCTGCCGACGCGGCGATTGAATTTCATGCGGCCCACGGCCGACAGGTCGTAGCGCTCTTCCGAGTAGAACAGGCCGTTGAACAGCGACTCCACCGCCTCTTCCGTGGGCGGCTCGCCCGGACGCATCATGCGGTAGATGGCAACACGCGCCGCGAACTGGTCGGCGGTCTCGTCGATGCGCAGGGTCTGCGAGATGTACGAACCCTGGTCGAGGTCGTTGGTGTAGATGGTATGGATGCTCGAGGCCTCGGCTTCCTTGAGCTTGGCCAGCACGGTCTCGGTGATCTCGTCGTTGGCGTTCGCCAGAATCTCGCCGGTCGAAGTATCGATGACGTTGTGCGCCAGCACGCGCCCGAGCAGGAACTCGTCGGGGACGGCGATCTTCTTGATCCCGGCCGCCTCCATGTCGCGAATGTACTTGACGGTGATGCGCTTGTCCTTGGGCACGATCACCTTGTCGTGCCTGTCCAGGATGTCGAACTTGGTGGTCTCGCCGCGCAGGCGTTCGGCCACCAGCTCGAACTGGATGCCCTTCTTGCTGAAATGGAAGGTATCGAAGGCGAAGAATTCCTTCAGCACATGTTCCGGCGTCAGGCCGATCGCCTTGAGCAGAATGGTCACCGGCATCTTGCGCCGGCGGTCGACGCGGAAATAGAGGTAATCCTTGGGGTCGAACTCGAAGTCGAGCCAGGAACCGCGGTAGGGGATGATGCGCGCCGAGAACAGCAGCTTGCCTGAACTGTGCGTCTTGCCGCGGTCGTGCTCGAAAAACACGCCCGGGGAGCGATGCAGCTGGCTGACGATGACGCGCTCCGTGCCGTTGATGACGAACGAGCCGGTGGTGGTCATGAGCGGGATTTCGCCCATGTAGACCTCCTGCTCCTTCACTTCCTTGATCGTGGGCTTGCTCGCCTCCTTGTCCATGATGGTGAGGCGCACCTTGGCGCGCAGCGGGCTGGCGAAGGTAAGGCCGCGCTGCTGGCACTCCTTGACATCGAACGGCGGCTCGCCCAGCGCGAAGCTGACGAAATCCAGACGTGCATTCTTCGAATGGCTCTCGATCGGGAAAATCGAGGTGAAGGCCGCCTGCAGCCCTTCGTTCTTGCGCTTCTCGGGCGGCACCGCCGCTTGCAGGAACGCAGTGAAGGAGTCGAGCTGCGTCGCCAGAAGGAATGGCACGTTCAGCACGCCTGCGCGTTTGGCGAAGCTCTTGCGGATACGCTTTTTCTCGGTCGAAGTGTAAGTGATGGCAGCGGCGGTCATAACAGCTCCAGTTCAGGATGCAGGAGTCAGAATTCGGGAGTCAGGGGTCACAAGACGGGAATCAGCGATGCGGAATGCCATCGGTCTGATCACTCTCTTCAAGCCTCTGCGCTATTGATCCGTATTTCTCAAAATGGCAAAAGGCCGGCAGCCCAAATGCAAAAAGCGGCTGCCAGCCCGATTGCCGTAACGCTTACTTCATCTCGGCTTTGGCGCCGGCCTCGGTCAGCTGCTTGAGGATGTCTTCCGCATCTTTCTTGGACACGCCTTCTTTCACTGCTTTAGGTGCGCCGTCCACGAGGTCTTTGGCTTCTTTCAGGCCCAGGCCGGTGATCGCGCGGACCACCTTGATGACGTTGACCTTGCTCTCGCCGCACGCATTGAGCATGACGGTGAATTCGGTCTGCTCTTCCGCGGCCGGAGCAGCGGCACCAGCGGCAGCCGGAGCGGCCACGGCGACGGCGGCGGCGGCGGATACGCCGAATTTCTCTTCCATCTCCTTGATCAGGGTGGAGAGTTCCAGCACGGTCATGTTTGAAACTGCGTCGAGAAGTTCTGCTCTTGCGATTGCCATTGTTGACTCCTGAATGTTAAGTCGTTTAAGTCGTTAAAAATTGGTGCGGAAGTTTGGAACGCGAACCTATGCGACCGCTTTCTCTTTCTGATCGCGAACCGCTGCGAGCGTGCGGACAAACCTGCCCGGCACCTCGTTCAGCGTCTGCACGAATTTCACCACCGGCGCCTGCATGGTGCCGAGCAGCATGGCGAGCAACTGCTCGCGGCTGGGCATGTTGGCGAGCGCGGTGACTTCCTTCGCGGAAATCACCGAGTTCGGCATGCCCCCTGCCTTGATCACGAAGTGCTCGTTCGCCTTGGCAAAATCGTTCAGCACCTTGGCGGTGGCGACCGGGTCGGACGAAATGCCGTAGACGAGCGGTCCGACCATCTTCTCGGCCAGCTTCTCGAACGGCGTGTCCTTCACGGCACGGCGCACCAGGGTGTTTTTCAGCACGCGCAGGTACACGCCTGATTTGCGCGCCTTGGCGCGCAAGTCAGTCATGACGCCCACTTCCAGACCACGGTACTCAGCGACGATGATCGCCTGCGCCTTTGCCACCTGCGCGGACACTTCGGCGACTACCGCCTTCTTCTGCTCAAGATTGAGACCCAAGGTCTACCTCCAATCAAATGCAAAGTTCAGAACACGGAGCGCAGATCGGATTCGTTCTGCGCGCCGCACTCTTCCTTCTGCGTTACGGTTACGGCGACCTTACATTCAGGAAATGTCCTGTATTGGGGCGCGCCATCTGCGTTGGGCATTGCGGGTGACGGGCAACGAGTGATGAGTGATAAGTCCATCGCGCATCCTTCCAACACCAGCTACCGATTAAGTTTTCGGGCAATTCGCAATGCCGGATTTCGGTCTCCCGTTGCCCGCCACTGATCACCCTCGAACCCCAACGGTCTTTGATAACCCGCCACGGCGATGCCCTGCCGCAGCGGCCCAAAGTCCTTGCGGTTGCGCCCAAGGCGCAACCCGATAATTCCCTACCCGTTCACGCTCGCGACATCCACGCGGATGCCCGGGCCCATGGTGCTCGACACCGACAGCTTCTGCAGATAAATCCCCTTGCTGCTGGCGGGCTTGGCCTTGTTCAGCACTTCGACCAGCGCTTTCAGGTTTTCGCACAGCGCCTCGGGCGCAAAAGAAGCCAGGCCGATCGTGCATTGCACGATGCCCGCCTTGTCGGCGCGGTATTGCACCTGGCCGGCCTTGGCGTTTTTCACGGCGGTCGCCACGTCCGGCGTCACCGTGCCCACTTTCGGGTTCGGCATCAGGCCGCGCGGCCCCAGGATCTGGCCCAGTTGGCCGACGATGCGCATGGTGTCGGGGCTGGCGATGATCACGTCGAAATCCATCTTGCCGGCCTTGATCTGCTCGGCCAGGTCTTCCATGCCGACGATGTCGGCACCGGCAGCCTTGGCCGCGGCGACCTTGTCGCCCTGGGCGAACACCGCCACGCGCACTTTCTTGCCGGTGCCCGCAGGCAGAACGACCGAGCCGCGCACGGTCTGGTCCGATTTCTTGGCGTCGATGCCGAGATTGACGGCAACATCCACCGACTCGTCGAATTTCGCGGTGGCCGCCTGCTTCAGCAGTTTCATCGCGTCCAGGGCGGGATAGGCCTTGTCGCGCTCGACCAGATTGGCATAGGCCTTCTGGCGTTTGGAAAGCTTCACGGCTACCTGGTTCATTTCACGCCCTCCACGATGACGCCCATGGAACGCGCGCTGCCGGCGATGGTGCGCACGGCAGCATCCAGATCCGACGCGGTAAGGTCAGGCATCTTGGCCTTGGCGATCTCCTCGGCCTGGGCGCGTGTCAGCTTGCCCACCTTGTCGGTGTGCGGAATCTTGCTGCCCTTGTCGATGCCGGCCGCCTTCATGATCAGCACGCTCGCGGGCGGGGTCTTGATGATGAAAGTGAAGCTCTTGTCCGCAAACGCGGTGATGACCACCGGCAGCGGGAGACCCGGCTCCACCTTTTGCGTCTGGGCGTTGAACGCCTTGCAGAACTCCATGATGTTCAGGCCGCGCTGGCCCAACGCCGGCCCGATGGGGGGGCTGGGGTTGGCTTTGCCCGCGGGAACCTGCAGCTTGATGAAGCCGACTATCTTCTTTGCCATATGTCACTCCTCGTGGGTCCAAGCGGGCTTGCGCCCTCCCCGGTTAACAATCAACACCTGAACTACTCCGGTTTACCTCAGCGCCTCTGCGGCAAAACGAATTTACGCCTTCTCCACTTGCCCGAACTCCAACTCGACCGGCGTCGCACGGCCGAAGATCGTCACCGACACGCGCAACTTCGACTTGTCGTAGTTGACGTCTTCCACCATGCCGTGGAAATCGGTGAACGGGCCTTCCTTGACGCGCACCCCTTCGCCCACTTCGAACAGCACTTTGGGCTTGGGTTTCTCCACGCCTTCCTGCATCTGGTGCATGATGTTGGCGACCTCCTTGACCGAGATCGGGGTCGGCTTGCTCGCCGTGCCGCCGACGAAGCCGGTGACCTTGTTGGTGCTCTTCACCAGGTGCCAGGTGTCGTCGTTCATTTCCATTTCCACCAGCACATAGCCGGGGAAAAATTTGCGCTCGGAAATGTTCTTCTGGCCGCCCTTCATCTCGACCACCTCTTCGGTGGGGACCATGATCTTGCCGAATTTGTCCTGCATGCCGGCGCGCCGGATGCGGTCCTCGAGCGCGCGCTGCACCGACTTCTCGAAGCCGGAATAAGCGTGAACCACGTACCAGCGCTTGCTCATAGTTTCTTCCAACCCAGTATCAAGTCGTACAACAGGTATTCCAGCGTCTTATCGCTCACCCACAGGAACACCGCCATGACGAGGACAAAAGCGAACACGATTCCGGCGGTCTGCAGCGACTCCTTGCGGGTCGGCCACACGACCTTCTTCACCTCGGTCACCGCGTCCCGGGAAAACACCAGGAACTGCTGCCCCGGCGCGGTGAACCAAGCGACCGCAATACCGGCGGCCGCGCCGGCCACAATGGCGGCGAGGCGCACAATCGCCGCGCTGTCGCTAAGGTAATAAAACCCGGCCACGCCCGCAGCAAGCAGCAGCGCAGCCAGTACCAGCTTGATTTTGTCAGCCATCAATCCGTCTCGGCTCCGTGCGAGGCACATCCGGAGCGCTGTTAAAAGTGGCAGGCCAAGAGGGCCTCGAACCCCCAACCTTCGGTTTTGGAGACCGACGCTCTGCCAATTGAGCTATTGGCCTATACAAATTCGTAAAGTGCAAACCGTGAATCACGGTGGAGTGAGTGTGTTAAGCCCACCTCCCCGCGCTTCACGCCTTATTCGAATATCTTCGCCACGACGCCTGCGCCGACGGTGCGTCCGCCCTCGCGGATGGCAAAGCGCAGCCCCTGCTCCATCGCAATCGGCGCAATCAG
>CABEAO010000121.1_pt1 | contig 19118 bp, 18 predicted proteins | sample 3132401 | NCBI WGS metagenome assembly CABEAO01 (sample SAMEA5534343, study PRJEB31848) | metagenome | biome: tundra; feature: field; material: soil | place: USA | collected 2013-05 | depth 0.45 m
TCAGCGCTTGCCGAACAACGCGCGCTCCAGTTTCGGGTGTGCGGCGAAGCGGGCGATGAATTCGTTTTCGTCGCGGCCGCCTTTGGCGCGGATCACGCGCGCGAGGTCGCGTCTTTCGGCCTGGCTCCAGCGCGAAACCCCCGGCAGAGCGAAAACCACCAGCGGGCTCCAGCGCTGCCAGGCGAGGCGCTCGCCCGCGCTGAAGCCGCGCAGCGAGCGCACGCCAGTAAGCCTCATGGTTTCCCGGCTGCATTCGGCGAGCACGCGCTCGCGTTCACCCCCCGCCCTTGCCGCGAGACTGTCGCAGACGCGCAGGCCCAGTTCGGCCACCGGTGGCATGCTGGGTACGCGCGAGCGGTCAAGATCGAACAAAATATGCGACTTAGCCAGAGCGCGCAAGGTCACTGCGCTTGAACGATGCGCAGAATTCGCCCGCATGCGCGCCAGTTCTTTGCGCATAAGGCGGCGCGCGTCCGCGGTCAAAGGCCTGAACCCCAGCTTGTAGTAGAACCACCAGGCGCCCGAGGCGATCGCTTCGTCGTTGCCTTTCCCGAGCTGATATGGATCCAGGCTGAACGACTCGGCGCCGAACATGTGCCGCACCATCGCCAGGGTCCGGGCAAAGGTGTAGGCCGCCTCGGCGCCGCGAAAGGTCGCGAAAATGTTGAACGTCATCGTGGCCGAGCGCCCGGTCACGAACGCCTCGCCGTAGCCGATCGGCACGCCGTTGTGCAGGATCAGGTAACCGCAGGTCGCGGGGACGAGCGCGCGGCGCTCGGGGATGACGCCGATCAGTGCAAAGCCAAGCCCGCCGCCGTCGTCGACCAGGTGCACGTCGCGCGCATTGCCATAGGCGAACGCGTCGAGGTCGCGCGAGCGGGTCACCATCGCGCCGCGCGCAAGCTCGATGAGTTGCCCGCCCTCGCGCGCGGACGCGAGGCGCACGGCGCGATAAATGCGCCCCAGTTCCTGGCGCAGGTCGGGACGCGCGCGCCGCAGCGGCTGCCGTTGATAGGCCATCGGCGCCGCGGCATGTTTGGCGCGGGTGCGCGAGGGCGTGTCCGGACCGGATTTCAGTTCGTACGTGGGCTCGATCGCGTCATGGAAGGCCTCGCGCGTGAACGCGTCGCCCGCCATGGCGTCGATGCGGCGCACGAAAAACGCCGCAGCGCTTTCCCCGCGCGCGCGCAGCCGGTCTATCGCCGCGAACGCCGGCGGGTCGAGCTCTTTCAGCGCGCCGGCTTCGGCCCAGGTGACCAGCAGCGGCAGCACCGAAGCGAGCTTGTCTGCGACCTCGCTTTCACTGCGGTCGATATCGATCCGGCCCGGCCAGCGCCGGGCGAGCCAGCGCACGGTGGACCAGAAAAAGCGGTAGCGGATTGGCGTGCCCGCAATCCCGGTGTCGGTAAGCGCCTCGCGCGCGCGCCTGAGATCGGCGCGCCCGGAGAAACGCGCGAGCATGCGCTCGGCCCCGGCCAGCACGCGCGCATCGTCCGGATACGCACGCAGGAAGCACAGCACCTCGTGCAGGCGCCGGACCGCGCGCGCCGAGCGCAGTTCGGCGCGCTCGAGCCGGCCGAGCAGTGCCAGCTTCCCCCCGGCGCAGCCTGCGCCGTAGCGGTCCTTCGAGCGTTCGAGCGCGGTGAGAATTCTGGTGGTCATGGATTCGTCCATTTTGCGCGGACGAAAAACCGTCCGCGCGGATCGCCGATTGCGCACGGACGAAAGGCCGTCCGCACGCAATCGGCGATCTTGTATAAAAACAACCCCAAGCCATTGTTGCTTTTATCCATAACCGTGCTTTTGGTACGGATGTTTTTATCCGTACCAAAAGCACGGTTGGCGCGCGCAGCGCGCAAGTTCTCTCGTCGCATGTGACAGCGCTTAAGACTCCGTATATAGCGGCCGACGCCGGCCTCGATCGCGGGCCGCTCTAGTGCCCTTTGAGTATGGCTTCGATCGTTTCCTGAACCGACAGGGCCTCGGCGAAGCTGGGCAGCGTATGCGCTCGCCCCTCTATCATCGCCACCAGCTGATCGAGCTGCGCCGCCTGGCCGATCTGCCGGTTGCCCTGGGCTGTCCCCGCGGGGATCCAGTCGCCGTCGTTGCGGCGGCGGCGCAAGCCAAACCAATCGTGTATCTCGATCGCCCCCGCGCTTCCCACCAGCGTCATGCGATTGAAATCGGGATGGCTGCCGCCGACCCGCGCCTCTATCGTCACCGGCACACCGCCCGCACTAAGGCGCGCCTTCAGCGCCCGCTCCGAGCCGACGCCGTCGGCGGGATAATCCGGCTTGGCCTCCTCCACCGTCGCCTGCCCCAGCGCACGCTGCAGGACGAAAACGAAATGCGACAGCACCTCGCGCGAAAAGCCGCCTTCGGCGCGTTGGGCCAGCCAGCGGCCGGCAGCCGATTGCCAAGTGCGCGGCCACTGGTCGAAGGCAAGCTCGATTTCGACCCGCTTGGGCTCGCCAATGGAGCCGTCCGTGATCGCCGCTTTCATCGCTGCAAGGCCGGGAGAGGACGCGAGCGAGAAATTCACGGCGGCGCGGCGGCTCTCGGCTTCGATCCGGGCAATCGCCTTGCGGCCTGCCGCGAAATCGACGGTGAGCGGTTTTTCGCAGAACACCGCAAGCCCGGCGTCGAAGCCTTGATGGACGTACGCGAGATGGCTGGCCGGCGGCGAGGCGACGTAGAGGCAGTCGAGCGCGGGCGTGCCGATCACCTCCGCCGGCGTCGCCGCGATCCTGAGGCCGGGATAGCGCTTCTGCACCTCGGCCACGGCTGCCGGATTCGGATCCCAGGCTACGAGCACCTGCACCCGTGGGTGCTCGACCAGGCGTGCCAGCATGCGCTGTCCCATCACACCCAGACTGATGACGCCGATTTGCTTTCGCTCGCTCATGCCGGAAAGCTTATCAGATTGGCGTCCCCGGTCAAGAAACCGAAGGTTCAGTGGAGGCTAATGCGCGCAGCGCGTTACGCCGGAACTAAAACGAAGTTTCAGTGGAGGCTAATGCGCGAAGCGCGTTATGCCGGAACTAAAGCCGGCTTACGGCTGCCGCACGGCGCGGGCAACCGGCGCATAATATGTCACACGCTCGAACGAAAACCGGCACGCAGGCATTCAGGCTTGCATCGCTTTTGCCGCAAACCGTGAACCTTCGATCATTGCTTCCACATCGGTTGTCGATAACCAGGGCGTAGGGGGCATCGGCTCGGCCATGCAGGAGCCAATTTCAGAAAAGCAATGGGATCCTATTCCAAGTCAAAGGTGGCGTCCGCAAAGACCGCGATCTTCAGAATTGCGGCGCTTTTTTCCTTGCTCGTCGCGGTCTGGGTATTCATCCAAAGCGGGATTCCCTTTGCCCTCGTGCTCGACCTGAAGATCGAGCGCATAACCTGGCTTCAAACCCTGAGCGGATGTTTTTTTGTCATCGCCTCCGGATGGCTGCTGTACCTCCTGGTGCATCGAACCTTGAGTACAATTTCGAGCGCCGAAGAAGACCTGAAGTTGAGGGACCGCGCGATCGAATCCAGCGTCAGCGCGATCTGCATCACCGACAATCTGGCCCCGGACAATCCCATTGTTTACGTGAATCCGGCGTTCGAGCGTATCACCGGGTATTCGAGCCAGGATGTGCTCGGCCGCAATGCCCGCCTGCTGCAAGGCACCGACCTCGCCCAGCCCGAGCTCATTACCATTCGCGCCGCCCTCCACGACGAGCGCTCCTGCCACGTCGTGCTGCGCAATTACCGCAAGGACGGCAGCATGTACTGGAACGAACTCAATATCGCTCCGGTGCGAAACGACGCGGGAACGGTGACCCACTACATCGGCGTGCATAGCGACATCACCGATGCGAAAACACACCAGGATGAACTGGCGCGGCAGGCGAACCACGATTCCCTGACCGGGTTGCCGAACCGCAATCTGCTGTGGGATCGCATCGACCGCGCCTGCGTGCGCGCGCAGCGTTACGGCCATTCCGCGGCGGTCGCTTTTCTGGACCTGGACAATTTCAAGCTTGTGAACGACAGCCTCGGGCACAGCCTTGGCGATCATTTGTTGCGCGCGGTTGCGGCACGCCTCGAGTCGTCCCTGCGTGCCATGGATACGGTGGCGCGGCTGGGCGGCGATGAGTTCGTGCTCGTCCTCTCCGATCATAAAAACGCGCAGTCAGTTTCGGGCGAGCTGCAACGGATCGTGGAGTCGTTTTCCCAGCCGTTCGCGGTGGATGGCAGGGATGTGTTCATCACCGCAAGCGTCGGCGTCGCGCTTTATCCGCAGGATGCCAAGGACCCGGAATCGCTGATGAAAAGCGCCGAACTCGCAATGTACCGGGCCAAGGAATCCGGCCGCAATGCGTATCAGCTCTACACCGCGGAAATGCAGACCAGCATCACCGAGCGCCTGGCGCTCGAGAGCAAGCTGCGGCGCGCGCTGGAGCGCGGGGAGCTTGCTCTGCACTACCAGCCGCAAGTGGATTTGCGCACCAACCGCATTTTCGGATGCGAGGCGCTCATGCGCTGGAACGAGGCCGAGCTGGGCATGATCGCCCCGGCGAAGTTCATTCCGATTGCGGAAGAAACCGGCCTGATCGTCCCGATCGGCGAATGGGTTGTGCGAACGGCGTGCCTGCAAAACAAGGCCTGGCAGAATGCCGGGCTGCCGACCGTCACCATGGCCGTGAATATCTCGGCGCGGCAATTCCGGGAAAAAAATCTATTACAGGCGGTCGCGAAGATACTTGCCGAGACCGGGCTCGACCCCACACAGCTCGAGCTCGAAGTCACCGAGAGCGTCATCATGCATGACGCACAGCACGTGATCGCGGCGCTTCAGGCCTTCAGGGATATGGGTGTAAGACTATCGGTGGACGATTTTGGCACCGGTTACTCCAGCCTGAGTTACCTGAAGCGCTTTCCGGTCGATCGGCTGAAAATCGACCAGTCGTTTGTGCGCGACATCACCACCGACGCCGACGATGCCGCGATTGCACAGGCGGTAATCACCCTGGGACATACCATGAATCTGCGCGTGATCGCGGAAGGCGTGGAGACCCCGGAGCAGCTCGCATTCCTGCGCCGGAATCAATGCGACGAAATGCAAGGGTATCTGTTCGGCAAGCCCATGTCGGCGGACGAATTCGGGAAACTGCTGGAGACTGGCCGAACCCTGGCGCCCTAGGGCGCGGCAGCCCGTGGGCAATTCCGATAGAGTGCGGAACATGGCACACGGAAATCACGTCCACTCCCATGAACCTAAGGGGCATGATCGCGCCTACGCTTTCGGCATTGCGCTGAATCTCGGCTTTGTCGCGATCGAGTCCGTGTTCGGGGTGCTGTCGCATTCCATGGCTCTGTTGGCCGACGCCGGCCATAACTTGAGCGACGTTCTGGCACTGGCTCTTGCCTGGGGGGCCAGTGTTCTCGGCCGGCGCGAGCCGTCCCAGCGCTTCACCTATGGCCTCGGCAGTTCCACCATCCTGGCAGCCCTGGTCAACGCGATGCTGCTGATGCTGGTGGTCGGCGGCATCGCTGTGGAGGCGGTTCAGCGCCTGATGAATCCGGTTCCGGTCGCCACCGCGACTGTCATCTGGGTGGCCCTGTGTGGAATCGCGGTCAACGGCGTGACGGCGCTGTTTTTCCTGCGCGACCGCGAGCGTGACTTGAATGTGAAAGGAGCATTCCTGCACATGGCGACGGATACGGCCGTCTCCCTGGGGGTGGTGCTCGCCGGCGTGGGGATGCTCTACACCGGATGGACCTGGCTCGATTCGGCCATGAGCATCGTGATCGCAGCGGTCATTGTCGGCAGCACCTGGGGGCTGCTGCGCGATTCCGTGAATCTCTCGCTGCATGCCGTTCCGTCACGCATCGACACCGAGCTGATCCGGGGATACTTTTCCGGATTGGACGGCGTCGCCGAAATCCACGACTTGCACATCTGGGGCATGAGCACCACCGAAACCGCGCTCACGGTGCATCTGGTCATGCCCGACGGACATCCGAGCGACCGCTTTATTGCGCAGATATCGAGCGAGTTGCGCGAGCGCTTGGGCGTCGGGCATGCGACGATTCAGGTCGAAACCGGCGACGAGCTCCATCCCTGCCCGCTCGCGCCGGACCACGTGGTGTAAGCCGGGGTCCGTCCCGCTCTACGCCAGTTCGCTCTCCAGGCTGAAACCCGCCGCGGCGTCCTGCGCCAGAACCTTTGCCAGATACGGCATAGCGAGGTCCAGCGCTTTGGGCAGCAGCCAGGGCGGATTCAGAATGAACATGCCGCTGCCATGCAAGCCGAAGCCGCTGGCCACCGGCTGCTTCACCGTGAGGGTAACGTGCAGCCAGTCCTGGTCCTGCAGCTGCTTCAGCAGGTCGGGAAACTGGCGCGATTCGCGGCGCTGCACCTGTGGATACCAGACCGCATAGACGCCGGCCGCGAAGCGCTTGTGCGCGTCGCGCAAGGCCGCCAGCACACGCCGATAATCGCCCTTGTCCTCGTATGACGGATCGATCAGGACCAGCGCGCGACGCGATGGCGGCGGCAACTGGGCCTGCAGGCCGGCGAAGCCGTCGCCGGCCTGCACGATGACGCGCGGGCCGGCGTCGCGAAAATATTGCTGCAGCAAATGGCTCTCGGTGCTGTGCAACTCGAACATCCGCAGCCGGTCCTGTTTGCGCAGCAGTTGCAGCGCGAGTTGCGGCGAGCCCGGATAGCGGCGCAATACACCGTCGGGATTGAGCGCGCGGACCTGTTCGACGTAGTCGGCCACGGGTTGCGGCAGATCCTCGCGCGCCCACAATCGGGCAATGCCGCTTTCGTACTCCGCATTCTTGGTCGCGTAGCCCTCGTCCAGGGCGTACGCCGCCGCGCCGGCGTGGGTGTCGATAAACCAGAGCGGCTTGTCTTTCTGTGTCAGGTAGCGCAACAGATGCACCAGGACGACGTGTTTCAGCACGTCGGCGTGCATCCCTGCGTGAAAGCCATGGCGGTAGCTGAGCATCTAGGCTTCCGAGCCACTATCCGTGGCTTGAAACATCAATACTTGTCGTATTTCGTTGCCTTGCCGCGCACCGTGTCAGCCGGATATTTCCTGGCGTTGATCGCAATTTTTTCCGCGGCAGCCGCAAGCAGGTCGACGCCCAGCTTGTCGGCCAACAGAACCAGGTAGACCAGCACGTCGGCCATCTCATGGCGGACCGGCTCCAGCTTTTCCGGCGGGAGTCGGCCCGACTGCTCCGGCGTGAGCCAATGAAACTCTTCCATGAGCTCGGCCGCCTCGATCGCAACCCCCATGGCGAGGTTCTTCGGGGTGTGGAACTGATCCCAGTCGCGTTCCTCTGCAAAAGCGCGGATAAGGGCCGCCAGTTCGCCCAGGCTGCTTGGCGCCGGACTATGCATCAGCGCGCTCCATCACGCCGGCCTGGCGCGCGCGCGCAGCGCCGGAGCCACGGTCGCGGCGGATTCGCGAATCAGCTTGGCCGTGGTCTCCCAGCCGATGCAGGGGTCGGTCACCGAGCAACCGTAAATCAGCCTGGATTTGTCCTGCGGGATCGGCTGGTTGCCCGCCACGAGGTTGCTCTCCAGCATCAGACCGACGATCGAGCTGTTGCCTTCGATGATCTGGTGGATGCAATCCCTGAACACCAGCGGTTGCAGTTCCGGTTTCTTGAGCGAATTCGCGTGCGCACAATCGATGACCAAGTTCGGGCTGAGCCCAGTCTGCGCCAGCTCCTGTTCGGTGAGCGTCACCTGCGCGGTGTCGTAGTTCGGGCTCTGCCCTCCGCGCAACACGAGGTGCCCGTAGCGGTTGCCGCGGGTGTGCACGATGGCCGGGGTCCCGTCCGGGGCGATGCCGAGGAAACTGTGGGGCTCGCGCGCCGAGCGGATGGCATTGATGGCGACGCCGATGTTGCCCTCGGTGGCGTTCTTGAATCCCACCGGCGCCGAAAGACCGCTCGCCATTTCGCGATGCGTCTGCGACTCGCTGGTGCGGGCGCCGATCGCGTACCAGGCGATGAGATCGCCGAGGTACTGCGGCGAAGCCGGATCCAGCGCCTCGGTCCCCGCGGGCACGCCCAGCGCCGCCAGATCGCAGAGGAAGCGGCGCGCGCGCTCCATGCCCTCCTCCATCTCGCAGGAGTCGTCCATATGCGGATCGTTGATGAAGCCCTTCCATCCGGTCACCGTTCTGGGCTTCTCGAAATAGACGCGCATCACCACATAGAAGCTGTCTTCGACCTCGGCTGCAAGCGCGCGCAGGCGCTGCGCGTAATCCAGGCCCGCCGCCGGATCGTGAATCGAGCACGGACCCACGATCACCAGGAGGCGCGGGTCGGCCCGGTCGAGCACGCGGCACAGGGTTGCGCGCGCCGCGGCGACGAATTGCGCACCTCGATCGGCAAGAGGAACGCGTTCGTGCAGTTCCCGCGGGGACGGCATCGCCTCGAACGAGACGACGTTCAGATTTTCGGTGGAGGGAAAGCTCATGGCGGCCTATTTGATTCCGAGGCTGGCGAGGACCGCCGCGCGGCGCCCGGCTGCGGCTTTCTTCAGTTCGGTGTAGAGGCTCGCGCCATGGCTGTCCATGGCGACCAGCAGCGGCCCGAAGCCCTTGACGCGGAAGCGCCACAGACTCTCCGGGTTGAGATCGTCCAGGTCCACGTCCTCGATTTGTTCGATCCAGGTGGTTTCCAGGGCCGCCGCGCCGCCGACGATCGCGAGATAGACGCCGCCCAGTTCGGCGAAGGCCGCCAGCGAATCGGCGAGCATGCCGCCCTTGCCGACGATCATGCGCACGCCGTATTGGCTCATCAGCGGCCGGGTGAAGCGCTCCATGCGCGCGCTGGTGGTGGTGCCGATGCATACCGGCGCATAGCCGGCCGGATGCGCGGCCGAGGGCTCCACTTTCTTCACATTCGGCGCGGTGTGAATCACGGCATGGCCGGCGAGGTCGAAGCGGGTCTTGCGTCCGCGGTCGAACATGTGGATCTGCGTCGCATCGCGAATGCCGTACAGCGTGCCGTTGAGCGTCACCGTGTCGTTGACGCGCAGGGCGCGGATCTCGGCCTCGCCGACCGGGGTGGTGAAATCGTAATGTGCCATGTCAATCCGCCTGGATCAGCCGCTAAAATCCATACTCGATGCCGCGCGGTGTGAAGGTCGCGCGCGCGCGCCGGGCCGAATGGCATTGCATGTTCACCGCCACGGGGTTCATCGTGATATGCGTCGCGGCGGTTTCGACGTGCACGGCGAACGCGGTCGCATCCCCGCCCAGGCCCTGCGGGCCGACGCCGAGCTGGTTCACGGCCTTGGTGAGCGCCTGCTCCAGTTGCGCGCCCTCGGGGTCGGTGCAGCGCGAGCCCAGCGGCCGCGTCGCCGCCTGCTTGGCCAGGTGCACGCATAGGTCGGCGGTGCCGCCCACGCCCACGCCGACGATGGTGGGCGGGCAGCTCTTGCCGCCCGACTCCAGCACGCAATCGACGACGAAGGTCTTGATCGCATCCACGCCGTCGGCGGGGATGGCCATTTTCAGCCAGGAGCTGTTCTCCGAGCCCGAACCCTTGGGGATCATCTCGATCGCGAGCGTCTCGTTCAGGTCGGAAAAATCGATGTGGATCACCGGCACGCCGCGGCCGCAGGAAGTATGCTCGTTCCTGCGCGTCACCGGGTGCACCACCGACGAGCGCAGCGGGTACTCGCGCGTGGCGCGTTCGCAGCCCAAGCGTATCGCCTGCTTCAGCGCGTAGCCGTCCACGTTCACGCCGCGGCCTATGACCACGTTATAGATGGGGATGCCCGTGTCCTGGCACAGCAGGTTGGCGGTGTCCTCGGCAACGCTGATATTGCGGATCATGGTGCCGAGTATGGTCCTGGCGGTGGCGTCGGTCTCCCTTTGCGCCAGCGCGGCTATGCCCGCCTTGATGTCGGGCGGCAGAATTTTGAGCGCCCGGATGTAGAGTTCCTTGGCCGCTTCCTCCACCTGTTTGAGATCAACGTTCATCGGCGGATTTCAATTCACCACGATCTTGCGCTCGCGCACCACCTTGGCCCAGCGCCCCGACTCTTCCCGGATGGCCTTGGCGAATTGCGCGGGCGAATTGCCGACCGGAACCATGCCCAGCACGTACAAACGGGCGCGCAACTCCGACGTGTCAAGAAATTTCGCGGTATCGCGATAAACCTTGTCGATGATCGCTTTCGGCGTGCCCGCGGGCGCCATCAGCCCGAACCAGCCGATGTTCTCGAAGCCGGGTAGCGTTTCGGCCACGGTCGGGACATCGGGCAGTTGCGGCGAGCGCTGCTTGCCGGTGACGGCGAGCGCGCGCAGCTTGCCCTGGTTGATGAAGCCGATCGCGGCAGCGAGGTTCGCCGTCGCCATGTTGATCTGCTTGCCGACCAGGTCGGTCATGGCCGGACCCTCTCCCTTGTAAGGCACGCTGGTGATATTGAGATTCGCGGTGAAGAGGAAGTTCTCCGCGGCAAGATGGGTCTGGCTGCCGATGCCGGCGTGGCCGTAGTTGAGCACGCCGGGTTTCGCCCTCGCCAGGTCGATCAGTTGCTGCAGGTTCTTCGCCTCGAAATCCGGATAAACCACGACGACCTGCGGGCCGCTAGCCACATTGGTGATCGGTATCAGGTCCTTGGCCGGGTCGAATGGCATCTTTTTATAGATGTGCTGGTTGGCCGTGACGATGGAGCCTGAAGTCATGAACAGCGTATAGCCGTCCGGCGGGGAGTTGGCCGCCGCTTCGCCGCCGATGTTGCCGCCGGCGCCGCCGCGGTTCTCGACGATCACCGACTGGCCCCAGACTTCGGTCAGCTTCTGCGCCACGACGCGGGTCACGATATCGGTCGCGCCCCCGGGCGCAAACGGCACAATGATCCTGACGGGCTTGTTGGGATAGCCTTGGGCAAAGGCACCGCTGCAGACGAGTGCCAGCAGCAATGCCAGCGTTCTGAACAGGTTCATCTCGATCCCCTCGATAACGGTTTTTGAAATATTGTTTTTGTCTTGTCGCTGCCTTCCGGCTTCATTCTAATCCGGCGGCTGCAGCATCGCCATGAGTTAGAGCGCAAGGGCGAAGGCGAGCCCGGCGGCGAGCGCCGCGCCGGCGGCGAAGGCGAGCAGGCTTTTCTGCCAGTCGCGCCAGGGCAGGAACTCCAGCGCGAGCAGGCGCAACCCCCCGGTAAGATGCGCCGCCAGCAGCAGCACCAGCACGATTTCGGCGAATTTCACCAGCGGCTGCTCGGTCCAGCGCAGCAAGCTGTCCAGCCTGGCCTCGCCCTGCAGCGCCTGCCCGAGTGCCCAGAAATGGAAAGGCAGAAAAATCGACAGCGCCAGACCCGACAGACGGTGCACGAGGAACGCCCACCACGCCGGATGGTTTCTCGAGCGGTAGTCGTTTCTCATATTCATACAAATACGGCCCAGGCCGCGCGCAGGCCGAACGCAAACAGCGCGACCGCAACCGCGGCCATGAACCAGTTGAGAGACGCATTGCGCCAGCCCAGCCACTCCTGGCACAGGGTGCGCAAGCCTATGGGCGCATGCACCGCGATGGCCAGCACGTACAGCGAATAAAACGCCAGCCCGGCGGCGTTGCCCCTGGTGCGCTCGAGAATGGCCGCGCCGGACAAGCCGTGGCGCGCCGCGTAAATGATGGTCAAGAGGTGCACCAGCACGCACAGGGCGAGCAGCGCGGCGCTCGCGCGCTGCGCGATCCACAGCCAGGTTTCCGACTTCGCGCCCATGCCTGACCCGGTCGAAGGCCGGGCAGCAAGGCCTTCCCCAGCGCCGCTCACAACTCTCCCTTCCATGCCGCCAGCGCCACCGCGCGCTTGAGTCCGGCGATCGCGGCGGTGGGCGCGATGCTCTTGGGGCAGCGCTCGCTGCAGTCGAGGTGCGTGTGGCAGGCGTGGCAGCCGGCGTCGCCCGCAACCGCGGCAAGGCGTTCCCGCCTCGCGCGATCACGCACGTCGTTGACCAGGGTCCAGGCGCGGTTCAAAGCCGCCGGGCCAAGATAGTCCGGGTTCCAGGAGACGACATCGCATGAGGCATAGCACACGCCGCAGCCTATGCATTCGATCCCGGCATTGGCCGCAACGCGCCCGGGTGAATCGGAGGCGACCCGCGCGAAATCGTCCTTGCGCGTGGCGCTGGGCACGAACTGGCCGCGCGCGCGCGCCCACTTGTCGAAAAACTCGCGCATGTCGGTCACGAGGTCCTTCACCACCGGCAGATTGGCGAGCGGCGCAATCTGGATGGCGTTGCCCTTGGCCACTTTCGTCACGTGGGTGCGGCAGGTCCAGCGCGCGACGCCGTTCACCGTCATGGCGCAGGCGCCGCACATGCCGACGCGGCAGGCGAAACGGTAGGCCAGGGTGGGATCGATGCTGCGCTGGATGTAAGTCACTACATCGAGCACGCTCTGGCTTTCCTGGCGCGGCACCTCGTAGGTGCGATAGCCGCCGGACGCGGCGCCGCGCCAGACCGAGACTTGCAGCATGTCCATGGCGTTATCCTGCGCTGGCCCCAATCGCCTGCTACGCGCTTTCATACAAACGCGTCAGCACGAACTCCCGGTGGCCGAGCGCCTCAGCCGCAGTCAGGCGGCCATTGACAGTGCGGAACAGGCAATCGAGCAGCGCGTCGCCCGCCTGATCCAGCGTCATTTCGCGGCGCAGTATCCCCGACACGTCCACGTCGATGTGCTCGGACATGGTGCGCACGGTGCGCGGGTTGGCCGAGAGCTTGATCACCGGCAGGATCGGGTTGCCGATGACGTTGCCCTGGCCGGTGGGAAAGAGGTGCACCACGAAGCCGCTCGCCGCCAGCAGCGTAACCATTTCCGCCGCGGCCGAGGACGAGTCCATGAACCACAGGCCGGGGCCGCTCGGCACTTCGCCTTTGTCGATCACGCCGTCCACCAGACATTTCTTGCCGATTTTCTGGATGTTGCCCAGCGCCTTTTCCTCGATGGTGGTCAGGCCGCCGAGAATGTTGCCCTTGGTCGGTTGCGAATCCATGAGGTCGCTGGTCTTGTGCAGGTTGATCACTTCCTGGTAGCGGTCGAACATGGCCATGAACTGCTTGCGCACCTCCGGCGTGCGGCAGCGCGCGGCCACCAACTGCTCGCCACCGGTGATCTCGGTGGTCTCGCCGAACACCAGCGTAACCTGATGCGGATAGAGCTTGTCGAAGACGTTGCCCGCGGTGGGGTTGGAGGCACAGCCTGAGGTGGTGTCGGACTCGCCGCACTTGGTCGAGACCCACAGGTCCTTCAGCGGACGTTCTTCGCGGCGCAGTTCCGAGGCCCACTGCACGTACTGCTTGGCCGCCTTGGACGCGCGCATGATGGTGTCATGGTCGCCGTGCTGCTCGATGCCGAAGCCGGCGACGGGCTTGCCCGTCTTGGCGATGCCGTCCACCACGCGCTTGGTCCACTCCTCCTCGATGCCGATCACCACCACCGCGGCGACGTTGGGGTTGGAACCGGTGCCGATGAGCGTGCGGAAATGCAGTTCCAGGTCGGCGCCGAACTGCAGGCGCCCGTAAGGATGCGGCAGGGCCATCGCGCCCTTGATGTTGTTGGCGACGGCCTCGCACGCCGCGTTGGAGAGATCATCGACCGGCAGGATGATGACGTGGTTGCGCACGCCGATGCGGCCATTCTCGCGCTTGTAGCCCCAAAATGTGGCCTTGTTCAGATTGATTGCCATTTTGAATCTCCGTCAGCTGTTCGTTTCGTTCGCGGCTGCGCATCGCAGGCACGAGCCTCTAAACAGGCCACGCTGGGTTTTTGCGTGGCCGGTCCCACTCACCACTTCTTGGTTTTAAGGTTGTGCACGTGGGTATGCTCGCCGACCTTGATCGGCGCCACGCTGCGGCCGATGTCCACGCCGTACTTGATCACCGTGTCGCTCGCTTTCAACGCCTTGATCGCCAGCTTGTGGCCGATCGGAATGTCGCTCTGCGCGCGCACCTTGATTTCCTTGTCCTGGTCCATGATCCAGCCGGTCAGTTCCTGGCCGGACTTGACCCCCTCGACGACGACCACGCCGACCGAATCGTGCTCGTCATGCACTACAAAGTGAATCATGCTTTCGCCTCCTTAGCCAAGTTCAAATGTTCGAATCCGCGCTGTCGGCGTCCGGCGGCAATCGCGGCCGGTCGCATCCCCGCGAAGCGGGGCCCCTGCTTCCTGCTCATGCCCCCTCCTCGTTTGCCCGCAGGCGGTTGCGGAAGGCAGATGGTAGGCGCGGCGGGAGCCAAAGTCAACTATATGACTTGTATGATATAGATGATGTGCTAAACTGAGTTGATGCAGGCAGCGCAGCGAATCATCGGAACTCCGAGCGCGGACACGGGCGGCCAGTTGCCGCTGTACAAGGAAGTGAAGCGCCTCCTGACCCAGAGCCTGGCCGAAGGCGAATGGCAGCCGGGCGTGGCCCTGCCTTCGGAGACCCGGCTCGGCGAGCGCTACCGCGTTTCCATCGGCACCGTGCGCAAGGCCATCGACGAGCTGGTGGCCGAGCGCATCCTGGTGCGCCACCAGGGCCGCGGCACCTTCGTCGCCGGCCACGACGCGCGGCGCATGCTGTTCCACTTTTTTCACATCGTCCCGGCCGGCGGCGGAAAAGAGCACCCGGACACCGAACTCCTGTCCTTCGAGCGCGCCAAGGCCGATGCCGACAGCGCCGGGCACCTGAACATCGCGCAGGGCACGCCGGTGTTCCGCATCAGGAACCTGCTGCAGCTCGCGCGCAGGCCGGTGGTGCTCGACGAAATCACCCTGCCGGCAGAGCGCTTTCCCCGATTGAGCGAAAAGGTGTTCCGCGAGCGCGACACCACCATCTACCAGCTGTACCAGGAGCGCTACGGCATCAACGTGGTGAGAAGCGCCGAACGCCTGAGCGCGGCGCTCGCGGACCGGTCAAGCGCGAAGCTGCTGGGCATTCCCGTTGGATCGCCGCTATTGCGCATCAAGCGCACCGCGCTGACGTATCAAAACGTGCCGGTGGAACTGCGCATCAGTCTGGTCAATACCGCGGAGCACGAATACTTCAGCGACCTGGGCAAGAACTGAGACACCGCCGGGGCGCTATTCTTGGACTATGCTTTTGGGAGATTGGTGCGCCATATGGGTTAGCGCTAGATCATGATGCCAAATCAGGCAAGTGCGATAGGAGATATTCACTATGGCTAGACGATTATGCGAACCATCCAGACTGACATCCTGATTCTCGGCTCGGGCGGCGCGGGGCTGTTCGCCGCGCTGCACGCGCACCAGGCCGATCCCACGCTCGACATCACCATCGCGGTGAAGGGGCTGCTCGGCAAATGCGGCTGCACGCGCATGGTCCAGGGCGGCTACAACGTCGCGCTCGCGGCCGGCGATTCGGTGGAGCGCCACTTCATGGACACCATCGAGGGCGGAAAGTGGCTGCCCGACCAGGATCTGGCGTGGAAGTTGGTGACCCTGGCGGTGGAGCGCGTTCACGAGCTGGAGAACGAGCTGGGCTGTTTTTTCGACCGCAATCCGGACGGCAGCATCCACCAGAAGGCCTTCGCCGGCCAGACTTTCGATCGCACCGTGCACAAGGGCGACCTCACCGGCATCGAAATCATCAACCGCCTGGCCGAGCAGGTATGGGCGCGCAAGATCAAGCGGCTGGAAGAGCATCGCGCGGTAGCGCTCGTCAAGGCGAAGGACGGCAGCGCGCTCTCAGGCGTGCTGATGATCGACATGCGCACGGGCGAATTCGCTTTCGTCCAGGCCAAGGCGGTGCTGCTCGCCACCGGCGGCGGGCCGACCATGTACAAGTATCACACGCCCTCGGGCGACAAGAGTTGCGACGGACTGGCGATGGCGTTGCGCGCCGGTTTGCGCCTGCGCGACCTGGAGATGGTGCAGTTTCATCCCACCGGGCTGCTCGCGGGGACGAACACGCGCATGACCGGTACCGTGCTGGAAGAGGGGCTGCGCGGCTCGGGCGGCTATCTGCTCAATGGCGCCGGCGAGCGCTTCATGGGCAACTACGACGACAAACTCGAGCGCGCCACGCGCGACGTCGTCTCGCGCGGCATCTACGCCGAAATGCGGGCGGGCCGCACCACGCCCAATGGCGGCGTGCATATCAGCATGGCGCATCTGGGCCCGGAGAACGTCGTCAAACAGTTCAAAGGCATGGTCGATCGCTGCGCCGACAGCGGCTTCGATCTCGCCGGCGGCCTGGTCGAAGTGGTGCCGACCGCGCATTACATGATGGGCGGGGTCGAATTCAAGCCGGATTGTTCCACCGCCCTCCCCGGCCTGTTTGCCGCGGGCGAGGACACCGGCGGGGTCCACGGGGCCAACCGTTTGGGCGGCAACGGCGTCGCCAATTCAACGGTGTATGGCGGGGTGGCGGGTGAAGAAATGGCGGCATGGGTGAGAGCGCACGGCGCGCTGCATGAACCCGATGCCGAAGAGATCGCCGCAGTCGAGGCAGCCTGCCGCGCGCCGCTGGGCCGGCCGGCTGGAGGCCTGGAGGGCGTGCGCCAGGATCTATACGAATTGATGTGGGACGACGTCGGCATCGTGCGCGATGCCCAGGGTCTCCTGCGTGCGCGCGGCGCGCTCGCGGAGTTGGAGGCGCGCCTGAATGCAACCGGCGTGGATGCCAGCGATTTGCGCTACAACCTCGCCTGGCACGACTGGATGAATCTGAACAACCTGATCCTGGTGAGCCGCGCCATCTGCGAGGCGGCGCTGGTGCGCGAGAACTCGCGCGGCGCGCATTATCGCGAGGATTTCCCCGACGCGGGCGAGCTCGCGAGCTCGACCTTCAGCCTGGTGCAGGCAGCGGGCGAGGGTTTCAGCGTCAGCCGCCAGTCAGTGAAGTTCACGCGGGTGAAACCGGGCGAAAGCCTGATCGACTGACGGCGCCGCTGCCGCAGCAGGCGCTCTCGGGTCGGTCCCTGCAATTGGTCGTGCGTACCGAAAGCGCGCAATCGCCTAGCCAACCGCGCGCGCTTCCAGCACTTCCACCGCCGGCAGTTTCTTGCCTTCGAGAAACTCAAGGAATGCCCCGCCCGCAGTCGAGATGTAGCCGATGTCCTTGGCCACGCCGAATTTGTTGATGGCGGCCACGGTATCGCCGCCGCCCGCAATCGAGAACCCCTTGGAGGCGGCGATCGCCAGCGCCAGCGTCTTCGTACCTTCGGCGAACTGATCGATTTCGAACACGCCCACCGGGCCGTTCCAGACGATGGTGCCGGCGCGCTTCAGGCTCTCGGCAAGCCGGGCCGAAGTCTCGGGGCCGATATCCAGGATCATCTCGTCGGCGTTCACGGCCGTGGCCGGTTTCACCGTCGCGGCCGCAGTCGCGGCCAATTCTTTGGCCACGACCACGTCGGTCGGAATCGGCACCGCGGCGCCGCGCGCCTTCATCGCCGCCATGATTTTCTTCGCCTCCTCCACCAGCTCCGCCTCGGCGAGCGACTTGCCGATCGGCAGGCCGGCCGCAAGCATGAAGGTGTTGGCGATGCCGCCGCCGACGATGAGTTGATCGACTTTCTCCGCCAGCGCCGCCAGGATGGTGAGCTTGGTCGACACCTTGGACCCGGCCACGATCGCGATCAGGGGGCGCGCCGGATGCGCCAGCGCCTTGCCCAGCGCCTCCAGCTCCGCCGACATCAGAGGCCCGGCGCAGGCGACGGGCGCATACCTGGCCGCGCCGTAGGTCGTGGCTTCGGCGCGGTGCGCGGTGCCGAAAGCGTCGTTGACATAAATGTCGCACAGCGCCGCGATGCGCTTGGCGAGGGCGTCGTCGTTCTTCTTCTCGCCCTTGTTGAAGCGGCAGTTCTCCAGCAGCACCACCTTGCCCGGTTCCACCTCCACCCCGTCGAGCCAGTCGCGCACCAGCGGCACCTCGACGCCGAGCAGGCCCGACAGGTGCCGCGCCACCGGCGCAAGCGATTCCGACTCGCTGAATTCGCCCTCCTTCGGGCGGCCGAAATGCGAGGTCAGCATCACCCGCGCGCCTGCGCCTAGCGCATGGCGGATGCCCGGCAGCGCCGCGCGGATGCGCGTGTCGTCCGTGATCTTGCCGTCCTTGGCGGGCACGTTGAAATCCACGCGGATCAGCACGCGCTTGCCGCGCAGGTCGAGGTCGGTCATTTTCAGGATTGCCATGTCATCCTCGCTACACGACCTCGGTCCGGCAGTTGCCAGAGCTTGGCCGAAACACAAAGGGACATCTAAGAATTGTCATTCTGAGGCCGTCCCCCAAGGGGACTTCCTCCGGGGCGCAGGTCCGAAGAATCTGCTTCTTGCTCCCTATGAAAAGCAGATTCCTCGCTATGCTCGGAATGACAATTTCTTGGAGGTCCCCGAAATCTATTTCGCGTTCATGAACGCAACCGCGGTATCGAGCATGCGATTGCTGAATCCCCACTCGTTGTCGTACCAGGCGGACGCCTTCACCAGCGTGCCGTTCGACACCTTGGTGAGCGTGGCGTCGAAAATGCTGGAATGCGGATTGTGGTTGAAGTCCACCGACACCAGCGGTTCCGTGTTGTAGGCGAGGATGCCCTTCAGGCTGCCTTCGGCCGCGTCCTTCATCACCCGGTTCACCTCATCCACGGTGGTCGCGCGCTTGGCGATGAAAGACAGATCGACGACGGAAACGTTGATCGTGGGCACGCGCATGGCGTAGCCGTCGAGCTTGCCGTTCAGCTCAGGCAGCACCAGCCCCACCGCTGCCGCCGCGCCGGTCTTGGTCGGGATCATGGACATGGTGGCCGAGCGCGCGCGGCGCAGGTCTTCGTGGTAGACGTCGGTCAGCACCTGGTCGTTGGTGTAGGCGTGGATGGTGGTCATCAGGCCGCAGACGAGGCCGATCTTGTCGTGCAGGGGCTTCACCATCGGCGCCAGGCAGTTGGTGGTGCAGGAGGCATTCGAAATCACGGTGTGCGCCGCCTTCAGCACGTTGTGGTTCACGCCATAGACCACGGTGGCGTCGATGTCCTTGCCGCCGGGGGCGGAGAGGATGACCTTTTTCGCGCCCGCCTTGAGGTGAGCGCCCGCCTTCTCCTTGCTGTTGAACAGCCCGGTGCACTCCAGCACCA
>CABEAO010000137.1_pt1 | contig 18042 bp, 17 predicted proteins | sample 3132401 | NCBI WGS metagenome assembly CABEAO01 (sample SAMEA5534343, study PRJEB31848) | metagenome | biome: tundra; feature: field; material: soil | place: USA | collected 2013-05 | depth 0.45 m
GTGTGCGCGAGCAGCGCATGCGCCAGCCTCGCGCCGCGATGTCCCTGCTTGACCAGGTGCTTCAGCCGATAGCGGTTGAGCGCCATCATGCTGGTCTCGGCGAGCGAGAAAAACGCGGAGAGGATGAGCAGGACCACCAGCGCGCCGAACTGCACCGATAAGGGGATGTCGTCCATATAGATGACGCTAAATGCCAGGCGCTAAGTGCAAACAGCAGAGCGCAACGCGAGAAACGGCAGGCAAAATGCGGCCCGGCCTATGGCGGCGCATTGCGCTGTGCACCTAGCCCTACACTTTTCCAAGTATGACTTCGAGCACGAACATGCTGCCGACGTAGGCGAGCAGCAGCGTGACGAAACCGGCGAGCGTCCAGCGCAGCGCCGTGCGCCCGCGCCAGCCCCAACCGTAGCGGCCGACCAGAAGCGCGGCAAAGATAAACCAGGACATGATGCCGAACACCGTCTTGTGATTGAACCGCACCGCTTTGCCGAACAACTCCTCGGAGAACACGAAGCCGGTGCCCAGCGTCAAGGTCAGCAGCACGAAGCCCAGGGTGAGAATCCGAAACAGCAGCACTTCCAGCGTCATCAGCGGGGGCAGCGAGGCCCAAGGTCCGGCGAGTGACTCGCCGGAGGGCCCGGCAAGTTTACCACCGTGCAGGCGCCGCTCCAGTACCGCCATCAAGGCGGCGTGCAGCGCGGCGATGGTGAACAGACTGTATGCGAGCATCGCAACGAGCAGATGGATCCTGAAGGCGAAAGTCTGCGTGTAGGCCGGCGTCTCCGGGCCGGCAAAGAACGCCGGCAGCAGTGCGCACACTGCGGCGAGCGGCAGCACCAGCGCCTGCATGCCCTTGACGTCATAGACCAGGCTTTCCGCCCAGTAGATCAGCACTGTCAGCCATAGCATCACCGACAGGGCCTGGGAAAAACCGAAGCGCAGTTCGGTCGCGGCGAACAGCTCGGCGTAGAGCAGGTACGAATGCAGCACGAATGGCGCGAGTATGGCCAACCGCTCCCAGGAGGCGATACCCCTGCCTTCGCCATCGCCCCCCGTTGCCGCGCCGGCTCTCCAGCGCGTGTGCCAGAAATGCCACCCCAGCGCCGCGTATAGGAGCGAGGTGACGGCATAGAGTAAAATGTCGGACATGTCCAAATTTTACACTACAGAATGCTCGATAACCTGACCAACCGCTTGTCCAGGGTCGTCAAGACCCTGCGGGGCGAGGCGCGCCTGACCGAATCCAACGTTGCCGACGCACTGCGCGAGGTGCGCATGGCGCTGCTCGAGGCCGACGTCGCGCTGCCGGTGGTGAAGGATTTCATCGCCGCGGTAAAGCAAAAGGCCATGGGCGAGGAGGTGATCGGCAGCCTTACGCCGGGCCAGGCCCTGGTGGGCGTGGTGCAGCGCGAACTCGCTCGCCTGATGGGCGGGGAGAACGCCGCGCTCAACCTCGCCGTCACCCCGCCCGCGGTGATCCTCATGGCCGGCCTGCAGGGCTCGGGCAAGACCACTACCAGCGGCAAGCTGGCGAAGTTCCTTACCGGGCAAAAGAAAAAGCCGCTGCTCGCGAGCTGCGACGTCTACCGCCCGGCGGCGATCGAGCAGCTGCGCACCATCGCCACGCAGCTGGAAGTCGATTTCTTCGAATCGACACCTGGGCAAAAGCCGCTGGATATCGCGCTGGCCGCGCTCGATTACGCGAAGAGGCATTACAACGACGTGCTCATCGTCGACACCGCCGGGCGCCTCGCGATCGACGCGATGATGATGCAGGAGATCGCGGAACTGCATGCCGCGCTCGGTCCGGCCGAGACCCTGTTCGTGGTCGACGCGATGCAGGGCCAGGACGCGGTCAACGTGGCCAAGGCCTTCAGCGACGCGCTGCCGCTCACCGGCGTGATATTGACGAAACTCGATGGCGATGCGCGCGGCGGTGCGGCGCTATCGGTGCGCCAGGTCACCGGCAAGCCGATCAAGTTCGCCGGCGTGGGCGAGAAGCTCGCCGCTCTGGAAGCGTTCCACCCCGAGCGCATGGCAGCGCGCATCCTCGGCATGGGCGACGTGCTGTCGCTGGTGGAGGAGGCGAGAAAGAGCGTCGATGTCGAGGAGGCGCAGAAGCTCGCCGACAAAATCAAGCGCGGCAAGAGCTTCGACCTGGAGGATTTCAAGCAGCAGATAGGCCAGATGCGCAAGATGGGCGGGCTTTCGTCCATGATCGACAAGCTGCCGGCGCAACTGGCGCAGGCAGCGCAGGCGCAGTCGGCCGACATGGGCGAGAAGCAGATGCGCCGCATCGAGGGCATCATCAATTCCATGACGCGGCAGGAGCGCACGCATCCGGAGCTGATGAAGGCTACGCGCAAGCGCCGCGTCGCCGCGGGCGCGGGGGTGCAGGTGCAGGAGGTCAATCGGCTGTTGAATCAGTTCGAGCAGATGCGGAAAATGATGAAGCAGATGCAGAAGGGCGGAATGGCGAAGATGATGCGCGGGATGAAGGGGATGATACCTGGGATGCGCTAGCGTTTTCGCCCGCCCGCCTTTGCAGCGGTTGGGATGTTGCGCGGACGAGAAGCTGTCCGCGCGGATCACCGATTGCGTACGGATGAAAAGCACATCCGCACGCAATCGGCGATCTTGTATAAAACCCGCACGCCCTGTTGGTGTTAACCATAACCGTGTTTTCTGTACGGATGCGCTTTTCATCCGTACAGAAAACACGGTTGGCGCGCGCAGCGCGCAAGTGCGCCCGCGGTATGCGACGATATTTGTGACGTGTACTTAATAGCCTATTGCCGCCCCGTCGCTGCGCGGGTCGGAGCCGCCTGAGCGGGTGCCGGTGACAGGATCGATGCTGATGCCGTGCGCGTGGCCGGCGAGTTCGTTCCATGCCCCCCAGCGGTTCAGCACATGGCCTCTGCGCTCGAGCTCTTTCAACGTGCCCTCCGGGTATCGGCCCTCGATGTTGAGCAGGTCGCGCGGCTCGCCCAGGGCAAAGCGGCCGGAGAGCCAGCGCGGCGCTTCGATTGCCTGCTGCACGTTCAGGCCGAAGTCGATCATGGCGACGTAGGCCTGAAGCTGGATCTGCGGCTGGCCGTCGGCGCCCATGCAGCCGAATACCTGCCACAGCTTGTCGCCGCGAAAGGCAAGCGATGCGATGAGGGTATGCAGCGGGCGCTTGCCGGGCTCGAGTTTGTTGGGATGCTCGGGGTCGAGCGAAAAGTAGGCGCTGCGGTTCTGCAGCACGATGCCGCTCTTGCCCGCGACTACGCACGAACCGAACACGCCGTAGAGGCTGTGGATCAGCGAGGCCGCATTGCCCTCGGCGTCGACGGCGCAGATGTACACGGTATCGCCGGCGAGGCTGCCGTAGGAAGGCACCTTGTCCCAGGGAAGCGCACGGGCGGGATCGATCAGCGCTCGCCGCTCGTCGGCGTAGGCGCGCGACAATAAGCGCTCGACCGGGACGTTCGCGAAAGCGGGGTCCGCGATCCAGCGGTCGCGGTCGTGGTAGGCAAGCTGTTTCGCCTGTACCAGGAAATGCACGTGGTCCGCGCCAAGGTATTCCATAGCCGCAAGCTCATAGGGCTCAATCAAGTTCAGCATCTGCAGCACCGACAGCCCCTGCGTGGGCGGCGGCGTCTGGTACAGCCTGACGCCGCGATAGTCGGTCGAAATCGGTTCGCGCCATTGGGCGCGCTGCGCGCGAAAGTCCGCTTCGGTGAAGAATCCGCCGTTCGCGCCCGCATAGCGCGAGAGCTCCTTGGCGATCTCGCCTTCGTAATAGGCGTCGCGCCCGCCGGCGCCGACGGCTTCGATCGAGCGTGCGAGATCGGCGTTGACCAGGCTTTGTCCCGTGCGCGGCGCCTGGCCGCTTTTCAGAAAGATCGCCGCGGCTTCCCGGTTCTGCGCCAGTTCCGGCGCGGTCGCGGCGATCCAGTTTGCGAGGCGCTCGGTCACCGGAAAACCTTCGCGAGCGTAGCCGGCGGCCGCCGCCAGATTGCGCGCGAGCGGCAGGCGTCCATGCGCGGCGTGGGCTTCGCACCAGCTCGCCACTGCGCCCGGCACGGTGAGCGTCGCCGGCAGAATGCCGCGGAACGGGATTTCGTCCATGCCGCGCGCGCGGAAACTTTCGATCGAAGCGCTTGCCGCGGCGCAGCCGGCGCCATCGAGGTAGCGCACGCGGCCTCGCTTGGCGTCGTAGATCAGCCAGAACGCGTCCCCGCCCAAGCCCGTCATGTGCGGATAGATCACGCTCAGGGCGGCGCTCGCGGCAATGGCCGCATCCACCGCCGAACCCCCCGCCTTCAGGATTTCGACTCCGGCTTCGGAGGCGAGAGCGTGCGGGCAGGCGACCATGCCGCGCGGGGCGAGCGTCGGCGGGCGGCCGGTATGCATTTCGATCATGGTTTTTCTTTCTGGCGCGATGAGGGACGGTATGGGAACACAAAAGACGGTATGGGAACACAAAAGAATAAGACAGGCAATGCGTGCGCACAGTGGGCGTGCCGGGACGGGACGACAGCGCACGTTTGGGAATCCTGGAGCCATCCGAAATATTCGAATATTGACCCTGTAGCCCGAGGTATTTCATTGAAAGTTTGGAAAAATCCGCGTTCGTCCGCGCAGGTACGCCGCCACAAAACCCTTGCCAATGAGTACCAAATCGTCGTAGAATCGCGCTCTTTTTTGAGTTTCGGGACAACAACATGGTTGTGATTCGCCTCGCCCGCGGTGGCGCACATAAACGCCCTTTCTACAACATGGTGGTGGCGGACTCGCGCCGGGCCGCCGGCGGCAAGTTCATCGAGCGCGTCGGCTTCTATGATCCCAAGGCGCCCGAAGGCCGCGAGAACCTGCGTGTCGCCATGGATCGACTGACCTTCTGGCAAGGCAAGGGCGCCCAACTCTCCCCCACGGTCGCAAGGCTGGTCAAGCAGTTTGGCAAGAAAGTCGCCGGAACTGTCGCTGTCGCAGCAGGGTAAGCAACCTGCGCGGCTGATCGTGATGGGGCGGATCGTCGCCCCGTACGGCCTCAAGGGCTGGGTCAGGATTGAGCCCTACAGTGCGGTTCCGGACAGTTTGAGCGCCTATCCCGCGTGGTGGGTGGGCAGGAATGGCGACTGGCGAAAATTGAAAATTGCCCAGAGCGTACTGCAGCATGGAGCCAGCCTGGTGGCGCGCTTCGAGGGCTGCGCGGAGCGCGATGCGGCACTGGCCCTGAAGGGCAGCGAGGTTGCGGTCGAGCGCGAGGCGCTGCCGCAGAACGCGGATAACGAGTTTTACTGGGTCGACCTGGTCGGCCTGAAAGTGGTGAATGCGCAGGACGAGGAGCTCGGCGTGGTTGCCGAACTTTTCGAGAACGGTGCGCATCCGGTGATGCGCGTCGTCGATGGCGAGACCGAGCGCCTGCTGCCTTTCGTCGAGCAGGTGGTGCGCCAGGTGGATATGGCCCAAGGCCGGATCCGTGTGGAGTGGGAGCTGGACTGGTGATCCACTTCGATTGCGTGACGCTGTTTCCGCAGATGTTCGCGGCGCTCACTGAATCGGGTATCACCGGCCGCGCGCTGAAGGCGGCGCGCTACAGTCTGGAGTTGTGGAATCCGCGCGACTTCACCAGCGACAACTACCGCACGGTGGACGACCGGCCGTATGGCGGCGGGCCCGGCATGGTGATGCTGGCCGAGCCGCTGGAACAGGCGATTCGTGCGGCCAAAGGGCGCGTCGCCGGCAGTGAGCGCAAGGTGATATACCTTTCGCCGCAGGGCAGGGTGCTCGATCACGGCAAAGTGATGGAACTCGCGGCCGGGCCCGGCGTCGTATTATTGTGCGGGCGCTACGAGAGCGTGGACGAGAGGCTGATCCGCCGCGCGGTCGACGAGGAGATATCGATCGGCGACTATGTGCTCTCCGGCGGGGAGCTGGCGGCGATGGTGCTGATCGACGCGGTGGTGCGGCAGTTGCCCGGCGTGCTGGGCGACGAGGATTCGGCGGCGCAGGATTCGTTTGTGAGCGGACTGCTCGATTGTCCGCATTACACCCGGCCCGAGGAGTATGCGGGCGAGCGCGTGCCGCCGGTGCTGGTCTCCGGCAACCACGCCGCGATCGAACGCTGGCGCCTGAAGCAGGCGCTGGGCAGGACCTGGCTGAGACGGCCGGATTTGCTGGCAAAGCGCGCCTTGAGCGCGGCAGAAGCGAAGCTGCTTGAGGAATTCAAGCGGGAAGAGAATACCTAGGAGGCCGTTTCAGGTTTATCGAAACGACCCCTGATTTAGGGGAGTACGAGGGGAGACGCCCCGAAGGAAGTCCCCTTGGGGGATATCCCCTCGTTTTGTAACAAGCTCTAAAGGCTGTCGCAACGGCAACAGCCCCTGATGACACAAGGAGCCGAGTCATGAATCTGATAGACAAACTGGAACAGGAAGAAATCACGCGCCTGGGCAAGACCGTTCCCGTGTTCGCCCCCGGCGACACCGTGATCGTAAACGTCAACGTGGTCGAGGGCGAGCGCAAGCGCGTGCAGGCTTATGAAGGCGTGGTCATCGCCAAGCGCAACCGCGGCCTCAATTCCTCCTTCATCGTGCGCAAGATTTCCGCGGGCGAAGGCGTGGAGCGGACCTTCCAGACCTACTCGCCGCTGATCGCCTCGGTCGAGGTCAAGCGCAAAGGCGACGTGCGCCGCGCCAAGCTCTATTACCTGCGCGACCGTTCCGGAAAGTCGGCGCGGATCCGCGAGAAGCTCACCAAGCGCGTGGTGACAGAGACTGCTGCCGAAGAGGTCGTTGCCGAATAGGTCTTCGCTTCCGCATCAAAGTAAGACGGGACGCTGCGGCGTCCCGTTTGTTTTGCGGGGTGCGCATGCGCACCCCGCGCTCGGCACTACCCCGCGCACATCTGTTCGAGCAGTCGTTCCATGAAGGACTCGCACAGCGCCACCTGCTCCAGCGTCACGTATTCGTCGGGCTTGTGCGCCTGCTCGATCGAGCCCGGGCCGCAGATGATGGCGGGGATGCCCGCCTGCTGGAACAACCCTCCCTCGGTAAGATAGGCCACCTTGGTGGTAGATGGGTTGCGCGACAGCGCCTGAGCCAGATGGGTGATCTCGTCTTTTTCGCTCGTGCTGAGACCGGGGTTGTCGGATTTGGTCTCGATGCTGATGGAGGTACTGGGATCGGTCCTTTGCATCTCCGGCAGAATCACGCGCTCGGCATAATCCTTGATCTCGCGCTCCAGTGCGTCCGGGTCGGCGCCGGGCAGGTAGCGGAACTCGAACTGAAAAATGCACTCGCGCGGCACGATGTTGCCGGCGGTGCCGCCGGATATCAGGCCGGTCTGCAACGTGGTGAAGGGCACGTCGAAGCCATAGTCGCGCGGTTCGCACGCCTGCAGGCGCTCGGCCATGTGGCGGATGTAGGTGATGATCCTGGCGGCGTATTCGATGGCATTGACGCCTTGCGGCGTGAGCGCCGAATGCGCCTCCTTGCCGCGCACGCAGCACTTGTAGGCGCGCTTGCCCTTGTGCGCGATCACCGGCTGCATGCTGGTGGGTTCGCCGATGATGGCGCCCGCGGGGCGGATGTTGTTGCGCGCCAGGTCCTCGAGCAGGCCGCGCGCGCCGATGCAGCCCACTTCCTCGTCGTAGGACAGGGCGAAATGAATCGGCGCCTTGAGATTCGCTGCGGCGAAGCGCGGCGCCATGGCCAGGACCACGGCGAGATAGCTTTTCATGTCGCAGGCGCCGCGGCCGTAGAGCTTGTCGCCCTTCACTGTCGCCTTGAACGGATCGCTGGCCCAGTTCTGGCCGTCCACCGGCACCACGTCGGTGTGGCCGGAGAGCACGATGCCGGGCTTGTTTCCCTTCTGCACGGTGGCGAACAGATTCGCCTTGTTGCCGGCGGCGTCGTAGGTGAGGCGCGACTCTATGCCGTGACCCTTGAGGTAATCTCGCGTCCACTCGATCAGGCCGAGATTGGAGTCGCGGCTGGTGGTGTCGAAGCCGATCAGGCGCTCGATCATGGTCAAAGTTTCGGGCTTGATGGGCGGCATTTGTGCTCGGTTCACATTGGTGCTCGGTTCATGATGAGGCTCCGTCGTTCAGATGGCAGGCGGAGAAATGCAGCGGCGCGATCTCGCGCAAATGGGGTTGCTCGATTCTACACCGGGGCATGGCGTGCGGGCAGCGCGGGTGGAAATGGCAGCCCGGCGGCGGGTCGAGCGGCGAGGGGATTTCGCCTTTGATCGAAACGAAACTCTTTCTGCGCAAATCCAGGCGCGGCACTTCGGCCAGGAGCGCCTGGGTATAGGGGTGGTTGGCCCTGGCGTAGATCTCCACGGTCGGCGCGGCCTCGACCACCCGCCCCAGGTACATGATCACCACGCGGTCCGAAAGGTGCTGTACCACGCCGAGGTCGTGGCTGATGAAAAGATAGGTTAGGTTGAACTCCTCGCGCAGCTTGATGAACAGATTGAGCACTTGCGCCTGGATCGAAACATCAAGGGCCGCCACTGCCTCGTCGCATACCAGGAACTCGGGCTTCACCGCCAGCGCCCGGGCAATGCCGATGCGTGCGCGCTGGCCGCCGGAGAACTGGTGCGGAAAGCGGCCGACTAGCGAGGCATCGAGGCCGACGCGCTGAAGCAACTGTGCCACGTACTCCTGTTGCGCGCGCGCTTCGATCAGGCCATGCACCACCGGCGCCTCGCCGACGATATCGGCCACCCGCATGCGCGGATTGAGCGAGGCGTAGGGATCCTGGAAAATCATCTGGATCTTGAGCTGGATCTTGCGCTGCTTCTCGGCGGGCAGCTGCGCGATCTCCTCGCCGCGCCACAGGCGGGTGCCGGCGGAGGGCTCGAGCAAACCGACGGCGAGGCGCCCGAGCGTGGACTTGCCGCAGCCGGATTCGCCCACCAGGCCCACCACTTCGCCTGCCTGTACCGCAAGATCGACCTGGTCCACGGCGTGCACGATTTCTTCTCTTGCATGCGCGCCCAGCAGGTTGGCGAGCCTGGCGGCGGTATCCAGGGTCTTGACGAAGCGTTTGGACACCCGGCGCAGCTCCAGCAGCGCGCTCACGCGGTCACGCTTTGCGTCAGTGGATGGAAGCAGCGCACCTGCCTGCCGGCGACCGGGGTGGACAACGCAGGATCCTCCCCGCAGGCGCCGTCGGCGCGGGAACAGCGCTCGCGGAAGGCGCAGCCGGGGGCGAGATCGAGCAGCGACGGCGTCATCCCCGGAATCTGCCGCAGCGGCTCGCCCCTGCGGCTGCGGCTGGGCACGGAGTCGATGAGTCCGTGCGTATAGGGATGCAGCGGGGCATCGAGCACCTGATCGACGCTGCCATGTTCGACGATGCGCCCGGCGTACATGACGCAGATTTCGTCGGCCAGACCGGCAATCACCGACAGGTCGTGGGTGATCCAGATGAGGGCGGTGCCGGACTCGCGCGTGAGTTTCTGCATCTCGAACAGGATCTGTCCCTGGATGGTGACATCGAGCGCCGTGGTCGGCTCGTCGGCGATGATCAGATCGGGTTTGTTCAGGAGCGCGATGGCGATCGCCACGCGCTGGCGCATGCCGCCCGAGAACTGGTGCGGGTAGGCGGAGAGGCGTTCCTGCGGCGAAGGGATGCCGACGCGCGCGAGCGCGTCGCGCGCGCGTTCCAGCGCTGCTGCGTGACTCACGTCGGCATGCGCGCGGATCGCCTCGATCATCTGCGTGTCCACGCGCAGCACCGGGTTCAGCGTCATCATCGGATCCTGGAAGATCATGGCGATGCGGTTGCCGCGGACGTGGCGCATCTCGTTTGGCGCAAGCGTGCGCAGGTCCTTGCCGCGCAGCAGGATGCGGCCGGCGACCACGCGCCCAGGCGGATCGATCAGGCCCATGATGGAATAGCCGGTCATGGATTTTCCCGAGCCGGATTCGCCCACCAGGCCGAGGATTTTTCCCGGCCCGACCGAGAAGCTGACGTCCTCCACCGCCTTCACCACGCCCTGGCGGGTGAAGAAGTGGGTGCGCAGGTTTTCGACGCGCAGTGTTGGTTCGGTCATTTCTGCAGCCGCGGATTGAGCACGTCGCGCAGCTGATCGGCGACCAGGTTGATGCTGACGATGGTTAGGAGCAGGGCGATGCCGGGGAAGAAGCTGATCCAGTACTTGCCCGAGAGCATGTAGTCGAAGCCGTTCTTGATCAACAGGCCGAGCGAGGGCTCGGTGATGGGGACGCCGATGCCGAGATAGGACAGGGTAGCCTCCAGCGCGATCGCCGCCGCCACCTGCACCGTGGCGATGACAATCAGCGGCGGCAGGCAATTCGGCAGCAGGTGGCGGAAGACGATGCGCGCGGGCGGCAGCGCCAGGCACACGGCCGCTTCGATGTATTCCTTCCGCCGCTCGACCAGCGCCGTGCTGCGCACGGTGCGCGCATAGTAGGCCCATTGCACCGTGATCAGCGCGAAGATCGTTTTGCCGATCCCCTGCCCCAAGAGGGCGAGCAGGATGAGGGCGATCAGGATCGCGGGAAAGGACAGCTGGATGTCGACGAAGCGCATGATGATGCCATCGGTGCGCCCGCCGAAATAGGCGGCGCAAAGGCCCATGGTCAGGCCGATGATCACCGCGCACAGCGTGCTTGCCACGCCGACTCCGAGGCTGATGCGCAGGCCGTAGAATATGCCGGACAGGATATCGCGTCCCTGGTCGTCGCTGCCGAGCCAGAAGGTCAGGCCGTCGCCCGACTTGGACCCGGGCGGCAGGCGGCTGTCGAGCACGTCGAGCTGCGCCAGGTCGTAGGGGTTTTGCGGCGAGATTAGCGGCGCGAACACGGCGACGAGCAGGATCAGCGCGAGCACCGCCAGCCCGGAGAGCGCGAGCTTGCTCTGGGCGAAGTCGGCGACGATGCGCTGCAAAGGAGTTTGTTCGCGCTGCATTCCTAACCCTTCGCCTCGCTGATCCGCACCCGCGGATCGAGCAGCGAGTAGACGATGTCCACGGTCAGATTGATGAGGATGAACAGGCTCACGATGATCAGCAGGTAGGCGACGATCACCGGTCGGTCGAGCACGTTGATCGAGTCGATGATCAGCTTGCCCATGCCCGGCCAGGCGAATATCGACTCGGTGACGATGGCAAACGCAATCACCGAGCCGAACTCCAGGCCGATCACCGTGACGATGGGGATCATGATGTTCTTGAGCACGTGCACCCCGACCACGCGCGCGTTGGACAGGCCTTTGGCGCGGGCGAATTTGACGTAGTCCTGCAGCAGCGCCTCGCGCGTGCCGGCGCGCGTCAGCCGGATGATGAGCGAGAGCTTGAACAGCGCCAGGTTGGTGGCCGGCAGGATGAGGTGCCTCACACCCTCCCAGGAGAGAAAACTTACCGGAACCCCGAGGAGCTCGGTGGTCGGACCGCGGCCGTTGGAAGGCAGCCAGCCGAGCTCGACTGCGAACAGCATGATCAGCATCAGGCCCACCCAGAAAGTGGGCAGGGAGAAGCCGAGGATGGAGCCGGTCATGATCAGTTTGCCCGGCCACGATTCAGGCGCAAGGCCCGCCCACAGGCCGAGCGGAATGCCGAGCAGCACCGCCATGCCGGTGGCGGCCAGCGCCAGCTCCAGCGTGGCCGGCATGCGCTCGAGGATCAGCTGTATCGCCGGGATGTTGTAAGCGAAGGATTTGCCGAGGTCGCCCGCCAGCGCCTGCTTGAGGAAAATCAGGTACTGCTCCGCGAGCGGCTTGTCCAGCCCGAGCGCGGCGATGGCGCGCTCGATGTCGGCCTGGTCGGCTTGCGGATTGATCAGGATGTCCACCGGATTGCCGATGGCATACACCCCGACGAACACCAGCAGCGACATGAAGTACAGCACCAGCACGCTTTGCATCAGACGCCGGATGATGAATACGGGCATGAGTTCTGCGCTTATTTCGGTCGGAAGTCGTGGGCGAAGGTGTACTCGTCGGTGCGCGGGCGGTAAGCGATGCCTTTTTTCATCGCCCATGAGGCAAGTTGGTGGTGCAAGAGTATCACCGGCACGTCTTTGAGCGCGAGGGTCGCGGCTTCGCGCGCCAGCGCCTCGCGTTTCTTTTCATCCAGCGTGGCGAAGCCCTGCTCGAGCAGGGTATCCACCTTCGGATTCGAGTAGCGGCCCCAGTTCCAGGCGCCATAGCCCTTCTTGGCATTGGGCGTGGCGGCAAGCGCGCGCAGCGCCAGGTCGCCCGAGAACGAACCCCAGCCCAGCAGGGCGAAGGAAAATTCGCCTGCGCGCGCCTTGGCGAAATACACGCTCGCGGGCATGGTCTCCACTTTGGTCTGAATGCCGATCCGCGCCAGCATCTGCGCCACCGCCTGCGCCACCTGTTCGTCGTTGACGTAGCGGTCGTTGGGTGCGTGCAGGGTGAGCGCGAAGCCGTCGGGATAACCGGCTTCGGCGAGCAGTTTTTTCGCCGTTTCCGGGTCGTAGATTTCAGGCTTGAGCGCATCTACATAGCCGAACACGGGTGGTGACACCAGGTTTCCCGCCGCGATGGCATAGCCTTCCATCACCCGCTCAACGATGGCCCGGCGGTTGATGGCCTTGGACACGGCGAGCCTTACGCGCGCATCCTTGAACGGGTTTTTCGGCAGCGGCTTGCCGGACTTGTCGCTCAAGTGAGGCGGATGGTCGCGGTACTGATCCATGTGCAATAGCATGGTGCGCCAGGAAACTTTCTGCTCCAGCCGGAAATTTGCGTTAGCCTTGAGACGGATGAGATCGGCGGTGGGAATGTTCTCGATCGCGTCCAGGTCGCCTGCGAGCAGCGCGGCGATGCGCGTCGTATCGGCGGGCAGGATGCGCAGCGTCACCTTGTCCCAGGCGGCGAGTTTTCCATTTTGCCCCCCCCAGTAAGCGTCGTTGCGGGCGAGTTCGATGCGGTCGCCGCGGGCAAAGCGCACGAGTTTGTACGGGCCGGTGCCGACGGCCGCCCTGCCGCTGTTGAAATCCTCGGTGCTCGCGCCGGTGGCTGCCTTCTTCGACACGATGAATATGGAGTTCAGGTCGGAGGGCAGCATGGCGTAGGGCGCGGCGGTCTTGAACCGTATCGTCCAGGGATCGATTATTTTCTTGGCGACGATGGGCTTGACGAACCCGGTGAACGGCCCGGGACTCGCGGCCAGCGTTGCCGGGCGCTCCAGCGAAAAGATCACGTCCTCGGCAGTGAAATCCGAGCCGTCGTGGAACTTGACGCCTTTGCGCAGCTTGAATTCCCAGGTGGTCGGATCGATGGCGCGCCAGGAGACGGCCAGGCCGGGAACGAGGCGCGCATTCGCATCCACGTGCACCAGGGCATCGAATACATGCCAGGCGGCGTTGTTGTTGGGTGCGACGTTGAGGTAATGCGGATCAAGCGAGGTCACGTCGGCAGCCAGGCCGATGCGCAACTCGGCGGCGTGGGCGGTGATCGCGAACGCGACTATGACTGCAAACAGAAAGCGCCTGAGCGGCATGTCTTGGTCCTTTTTCCCACCTGCCAAGGTGGGCCTGGCGGCGCAGCAGTAGAGCTGGTTTGCTTGCCCCGATTATAGCGGACAGGCTCTGCGCGGGTGACTGGGTACAAGCCGCACGAACAAGGGGGCGCGCCCCTTCTACATACGGTGTGGCAAATACAGTCGCATGCCAAGAGCGAACTTGCGCGCTGCGCGCGCCAGCCGTGTATTTGGTACGGATAAAAGCCATCCGTACCAAATACACGGTTATGGATAAAAGCAACAGCGGCTTTGGGTTGGTTTTATACAAGATCGTCGATTACGCACGGATGGCTTTTTCATCCGTGCGTAATCGGCGATCCGCGCGGACGGGTTTTCGTCCGCGCAACATCGCAATTCTCGCGGCGCGTTACTTTCCGGCAGCTTTTCGGTATTCTAGGCTGGCATTGCCCACAGTTCGCCCGGAGCTCACCATGTTAAGACGATGCCTGTTTGCGCTGTTGTTCTATGTGCTTGCGCAAGCGGGCGCCGCCGCCAACCTCGACATCGGCCTGAGCGCGGACATCACCTCCATGGATCCACACTATCACAACGTCGCGCCGAACAACGGCATGGCGAAGCACGTATTCGACACCCTGATACGCAACGACCCCAGGCAGAAGCTGCTACCGGGGCTGGCGACTTCGTGGAAGGCGATCGACGACACCACCTGGGAAGTGCAGCTGCGGAAGGGCGTGAAATGGCACGACGGCTCGGAATTCACCGCGGAGGATGTGGCTTTCACCTTCCAGCGCGCGGTCAATGTGCCCAACAGTCCGTCCTCGTTCTCGATTTATGTGCCGAGGAACGCCGTGGTCGAAATCAAAGGCCCATACCTGGTGCACATCAAGACTCCCAAGCCGGCACCCACCTTTCCCAACGACATCACAGCGGTCGCCATTGTTTCGAAGAAGCACGGCGAGAAGGCGACCACCGAGGACTACAACTCGGGCAAGGCCATGATAGGCACGGGGCCGTACAAATTCGTCGAGTTTGCCAAGGGCGACCGCATCGTTCTCGCCGCCAACGACAGATACTGGGGCGGGAAGGAACCCTGGGACAAGGTCACGTTCAGGATCATCAACACCCCGGCGACGCGGGTGGCGGCGCTGTTGTCCGGCAGCGTGCAATTCATCGAAGGCGTGCCGACAGCCGACGCCGCGCAACTGGAGAAGAACAAGAGTCTCAATGTTGTCAGCGGCATTTCCAACCGGCTGATCTATCTGCACATAGACACCGGGCGCGAGAAGAACTCGCCTTTCGTCACCGACAACACGGGGCGGCCGCTGGAAGCCAATCCGCTGCGCGACCTGCGCGTGCGCAAGGCGATTTCGATGGCGCTCAGCCGCGAGGCCATCGTGGCGCGGGTGATGGAAGGCAAGGCGGTGCCGGCGAGCCAGCTCCTGCCGGATGGGTTTTTCGGCACCAGCAGGAAGCTCAAGGTGGAGAAGTACGACGCCGAGGCGGCGAGAAAGCTCATGGCCGAGGCAGGCTATCCCAACGGTTTCGGCCTGACCATCCACGGTCCCAACAACCGCTACATCAACGACGACAAGATCGTGCAGACCGTCGCCCAATTGCTGCGCCGGATCAATATCGACGCCAAGGTCGAAACCATGCCCTCGAGCGTGTTTTTCACCCGCGCGACCAAGCTGGAATTCAGCCTGATGCTGTTGGGCTGGGGCGCGGAGTCGGGCGAAGCCTCATCGCCGCTGAAGGCGTTGCTGCACACCTACAACCGCGAGTTGGGCCTGGGCAATACCAACCGCGGGCGCTATTCCAATTCCCGCGTGGACCAGCTCACCGAGCAGGCGATCGTCACCATCGACGACAACAAACGCGAGAAGCTGCTGCAGGAAGCGACCGAGATCGCGATCGGCGATCTGGGCATCATCCCGATCCACTACGAGGTCAGCACCTGGGGCATGCAGAAGAACCTGGGCTACAAGGCGCGCACCGACCAGTACACGCTTGCGATGGACATTCGCCCGCGATGAAATAATAGCCGTCGATCCGGCTATCGATCCTTGCCCAAGCTGGCTGATCGTTGCTGCGCGTCAGAACTCGTATTCGACCTGTAACCGCAGGTTATGGCTGGGCGCGTTGGTAGAGGCACCCACGAGCCAGGCGGCGTTGTACCGAATTGCCTGACGATTGCCGAGCGCAAGCTTGCCGAATATCGCCGGTCCGATTCGATGCGAGCGCTCCTCCGCGGGATCCCAATGATTCCATTGGCCGAGTTCGCCAAATCCCTGAAAACCCAATTCGAGCTTCGGCTGCCACCGGTACTTGACCTGCCATTGATAGCCGAACTGCAGCGGCGGCGCTGCATCAGTTCGGTAATGCCGCTCGAACAGAAGGTTCCCGTTCAGCTGTACTTTGCCCATCTCCGTTTGAAATAGCGGCCCAAAGCGGACCTCGTAGCCTTCGCTGCGATCCTTTGGCCGCTCCAGCTCGACTATCAGCCCGGCGTCGACGGGATATTCGCCCGTCTCCGTCAACTGAAACTTGTTCTCCCACTCCCAAGCGTCGAAATGCGTGGTCTCGCCTCCCGGGTGTTCGTACTTGCTGTAGAACTCGGTAAACCAGCGCTGGGTTATGCCATAGCCGTATCCAATCGATGATGCGCTCAACGGGTTCTCCCCGGATTTTTGCTTCCATGCGCCGGATTTGAAATCGATCTCATGTTCGCCATAGGTGACGCTGGGCAGGTATACGTAATCAGAGGGACCAAAAGCCGCGCCACAAAGCGGGAACGCAGCGAGCACAACGGCGAATGCCACACGGGGGTTCATCATAAAAGACTCTCTATGTTTGGTTAGCCGGACTGATCCGCGATGCGGCGTCGGGGTGTGGCGCGAGCGATGACGATCGCCGCGCCACGTTGTCGTGGCTACTCGGCGATGATCACGCCGGTCGCCGTTTGCTGGTGGAAGTCGCCGTAGAACGGATACCGGCCAGGCGCCAAGGGCCCTATGAAAACAGGAAGCTTCGACTTTCCCGGAACGACTTTTTCGCGATTCAGTTCGTGGCTCTCGAACTCTTCAGCCGTCGCGTCCTGGTTATCGACCAGCAGCTTGATCTTCTTCCCGGCGGGAATTCGAATCTCCGTCGGTTCGAAGTGGTGATCGCGGATGATAAGCGTGTATTCGAGATCGGCTGCGAAAGCGAGACTTGGCAACAAGGCGAGACACAGAAGCAGGCGATGCATGGGAATCCCCTAGGAAAGCTTCTACAATGATAATGATTCCCATTCGTAAATGCAAGCAGTTTGCTTAAATGACCCGGCCGGACCACCTTTTGGCGAGCCCTGATCGCGCGCGCAGGGGCGTCAGATGCGCCCGCGTGCGCTTCTTTATGGCACTATGCGCATCCGCGAAGCCGTGGCAGGGAAACCATGCCCGTACGGTTGGTGCAGGCGATCTGCGCTTACGCGCGCTCGGCCTCCGGCTGAGGCGCGCATGAACGCGATTTGCAATCGCCGTCTCTTGGCTACGGCCGGGGCTGGCGTGTGCACGTTCGGCGGCCACGTCGGCTACAATTCGGGGATCAAGGGTGGGGAGGACAATGGGAACAGTCGTTGCGTTGGCTGGTCAGGTCGGCGGCGCAAAGCTCGCCGACGGGTTCCGGCGCCTGCGTGGCAAGGATTTCGCCGTCATCGTCAATACCGGGGACGACCATGAGGTCTTCGGTCTCGCGTTCTCGCCCGACATCGACACCATGCTGTACACGCTCGCCGGGGTCGCAAGTCCCGCAGCCGGCTGGGAGCCGGCCGGCGAGACTTACGCGCTGCACGACATGCTGCACCGTCTCGGCTCGGAGCATCGCGTCCGTGTTGGTGATCGCTCGCTCGCGCTGCCGCTGCTGCGCACCGAGGCGATGCGGGCGGAGTGCTCGCTCAGTCAGATCACGCTCGGTTTCTGCAAGACGCTGGGCATCGAGGCGCGCGTGCTGCCGATGAGCAACGACCCCGTGCGCACGGTGGTGGTCACCGAGGACGGGCATGTGAGTTACCACGAGTACCTGACCGAACTGGAGTGCGAGCCCGTAGTGAAGGGCTTTCTGTATGCCGGCGCGGACGTGGCGCGCATTCCGGACGAGGTTCTGGAAGCGCTGTACGCGCCCGACCTTGAAGCGATCGTGCTGTGCCCTGCCAACCCCTACCACACGATTCAGCCGATCCTGGCGGTGCAAGGCATGCGCGAGCTGCTGCGCGAGCGCGGCGTGCCGGTGATTGCCGTGAGCCCCATCGTCGGCGATCGGGCGCTGAGGGGCGCGGCGGGCAAGATGATGCGGGAACTGGGCCATGAGGTGTCGGCACGCAGGGCGGCGCTCGAGTATTACCGGCTCATCGACGGATTCGTGGTCGACAGTGTGGACGACGCGGCTGCCGATGGCATCCGCGCCTGCGGCATCGAAGTTGCGGTCGCGCCGACGATCATGCGTTCGGAGGAGGACCGGGTCGCGCTGGCGCAGGTGGTGCTCGATCTCGCCCAGGTGGTGCGCGCGCGCAAGGAAGCAGAACGCAGCGGCTAG
>CABEAO010000146.1_pt1 | contig 17752 bp, 14 predicted proteins | sample 3132401 | NCBI WGS metagenome assembly CABEAO01 (sample SAMEA5534343, study PRJEB31848) | metagenome | biome: tundra; feature: field; material: soil | place: USA | collected 2013-05 | depth 0.45 m
TGCCGTTCTCGTGCATGGGCAGGCAATCCATGTCGGCGCGCAGTCCAACAGCGCGGCCGCTCGCGGACTTGCGGCCTTTCACCACCCCCACCAGACCGGTCTTGGCAATGCCCCGATGCACCTCGATGCCCCAGCTCTCGAGCTTGGCCGCGACCAGATCGGAGGTGCGCTGCTCGTTGAAGCCGAGCTCGGGGTGGGCGTGTATGTCGTGGCGGATGTCGGCCAGTTCTTTGTGGAAGGAGCGGATGTGCTCCACGGGAGTGGCGAACTTGAGCGGTGCGTTCATGACTTTCTCCTTCTCCTAATGCGCGGCCGATCGCTCGAAGCGAAGGCGCGGGTCCACGGCGTAGTAAAGCAGGTCGACAACGAGATTGATGACGACGAAAAAGAGCGCGATCAGGCACAGGTAGGCCGCCATCACCGGGATGTCGGCCACCGTTACCGCCTGGATGAACAGCAGGCCCATGCCCGGCCATTGGAACACGGTTTCGGTGATGATAGCGAATGCGATGATCGAGCCAAGCTGCAGTCCGGCGACAGTGATCACCGGCACCAGGGTGTTCTTGAGCGCGTGGCGAAAATGCACCGATCGCTCGGGCAGCCCGCGCGCGCGCGCGAATTTGATGTAGTCGGTGCGCAGGACTTCCAGCATCTCCGAGCGCACCAGCCGCATGATCAGCGTCATCTGGAACAGGCCGAGGGTGATCGATGGCAGGATCAGGGATTTCAGCCCGGAGGCAGTCAGCAGCCCCGTGGTCCACCAGCCGATCGCGACGGTGTCGCCGCGTCCGAACGAAGGCAGCCAGCCCAGCAGAACCGCGAACACCAGGATCAGCAGAATGCCGATGAGAAATGTCGGCAGCGACACGCCGATCAGCGACACCGCGAGAAAGAACTGCGACAGCCACGAATCGCGCTTCAGTGCGGTGTATACGCCCATCGGAATGCCGGCCGCGAGCGAGAGCAGCGCAGCGACGCACGAGAGCTCGAGCGTCGCCGGCAACCGCTCGACGAAAAGCGTGGATACCGGCCGCGCCTGGCGCAGGCTCAGCCCGAAATCTCCCTGGACGGCGCGAGCGAGAAAGTCCGCGTACTGGACGTAGAACGGCTGGTCGAGCCCGAGCAGCTGGGTGACGCGCACGCGGGCCTCGGGCGTCGCATCCTGCCCGAGCATGATCAACACCGGATCGCCGACGAAAGTGAACAGCGAGAACGCAATCAGGCCGACCACCAGCATGACCAGAACGGCCTGGGCGATACGGCGCAGAATGAAGGCGAGCATAAGTGTAGCGGCGGCCGGGGCGAAGTATGGGAAATCAAACCGTAAGGGGGGAAGTATCCACGGCATTGAAGCTTCGGTCAAACCCCCGATTTCGTCTTCGAAACCACCAGTCCTGGCGCGCTCCCGGCCTTCGGTCCCGGCCGGCTCGTCGCCGGTTGGCTCATGAGGTTCCTGCTATTTCGCCTTGTCCAACGCGCTGGAGCGCGCCTTCGCGCCGCTTTCAAGCTTGAGCGTGCGCGGCTGTTCCTTGCATTTCTCGGCGTCGGGGATGGCGGCGATCACACTGCTTGCCAGTCGGTTCACGAGGTCCATACTGATGATGCGCGTCGTGCACCGGCCCTTCTCGGGCTTGGTGACGATCTCGTCATCGGTCCAGCGCTCGACTTCGAACACCGTGGAAATCGAGTCGAGAAATCCCTGTTCGCTCACATACACCACTGCGGTCGACTCCACGCACTGCAGGCGCGTCTTCGTGCATTCGATGGTGGTGGTCTGCAGGGTCTCTGTGGGGGTCGGACCGTCCGCGACGTACCAAGTGCCGAGGGCCTGGACCACGCTGGCTTTTTCCGGATTGTTGACGATGTAAAACCCGTAACGCGGCAGGATGACCGGGGCACTGCGCTGTCTCTGCAGTTCCTGGTACGTCAGCAGGGCAAACACCGCCAGACCGGCAACGACGGCGACATAGGCGAAGCGGATGGCCTTGTCGGCGCGGGAGCCCAATTTGACTGAACCTCTTTTCATGATTGCCACACATTACACCCGTCCGGGCCAATTATGGGATCGGTTCAAACATGATTATTCGCGCTTCCACAAATTACTTCTTGCCGGCCAGTTCGGCACGGATGGTCTTGATCAACTTAACGGTCTTGCGCACGTTCTCTTCGATGCCTTTGTAATCCTTGGCATCCAACAGTTGTTTGGTGATCATGTTAGACCCGATGCCGCACGCCACGATACCGGCACCGAACCACTTGCGCAGGGACTCTTCCGTAGGCTCGACGCCGCCGGTCGGCATAATGCGCGTCCAGGGCATCGGACCCATCACGCTCTTGACGAAGTCGGGACCGCCCACCGACGAACCCGGGAACACCTTGACGATTTCACAGCCCAGCTCTTGCGCGTCGCCGATCTCGGTGGCCGAACCGCAGCCGGGGCTATAGGGGATGCCGCGCCGGTTACAAACCTTGGCGACATCCGCGCTAATCAGCGGGCCAACGACGAACTTGGCGCCGCTTGCGATGTAGATGCCGGCAGTTGGGGCATCAACGACGGAACCCACGCCCATGATCACCGAAGGATCTGCCTTGGCGAAGTGGCTGGTCACATCGAAGAACACGTGGGCGGCAAAGTCGCCACGGTTGGTGAATTCGGCGCATTTAGCACCGCCATTGGCGCAAGCTTGAATAACGTTGACGCAGACTTCCACTTCCGAGTGGTAAAAAACCGGAATCACGCCCTGCTCCATCATCGCGGACAGAACGGCCATGCGATCTTTAGCAGCCATTGATCAGTCTCCCATTTATCATTGCTGACGCAAGCGCCGCCAACGATAACAAGCCTCCTTAAGCATTCGCAGTGCTCTTGTCGCCGAACTTGCTGAACGCTTCCCACAGGCCATTCAGATACACGGCGCCTAGCGCACGGTCATACAGGCCGTAGCCGGGTTTGCCGGTTTCGCCCCAGATCATTCGACCATGGTCCGGACGCACGTAACCATCGAAACCCACATCGTGGTACGCCTTGACGATGGCTGCCATATCCAGCGAGCCGTCAGAAGAACGATGCGCGGATTCGTAGAAGGTGCCATCGGGTTCGACCTTCACGTTGCGCAGGTGACCGAAGTGGATGCGGCCCATACCACCGAACTCGCGCACCAGCGCTTCGATGTTGTTGCGCAGATCCGCGCCGAGCGAGCCCGAGCACAGCGTTAGCCCGTTGGCGGGAGAATCAACGATTTTGAGCAGACGTGCCAGATCGTCGCGGTTCTTGACAATGCGCGGAAGGCCGAAGATCGGACGGGGAGGGTCGTCCGGGTGCATCGCCATCTTGATGCCGACTTCGTCGGCCACCGGGACAATGGCCTTAAGGAAGTATTCGAGATTGCCCCACAGAGTCTCTTCGCTCACCGACTTATACTCGTCGAGCAGACTCTTGAGTTCTTCGGGCTTGTAGCTGGCGTCCCAACCCGGCAGGGAAATGCCCTTTTCCGGATCAATCTTGGCGACAGCCTCCGCATCAAAGGCCAGCGTAAAGGAGCCGTCAGGCAACTGCTTGGCCATCTCGGTGCGGGTCCAGTCGAATACCGGCATGAAATTGTAGCAGATCACCTTCACACCCACGGTCGCACAGTTGCGGATGTTTTTCTGGAAATTGGCGATCAGGCGAACCCGCGTGGGTTTGCCCAGTTTGATGTCCTCGTGCACGGGCACGCTTTCCACCACTTCGAACTTCAGACCCACGTCTTCGATGCGCTTACGTAGCGATTGCAGCTTCTCCATCGGCCAGACTTCGCCGACCGGCACATCGTAGACAGCGGAAACGATGCCGTACATGCCGGGAATCTGGCGAATGTACTCGAGCTTGACGGGATCGGACTCGCCATACCAACGGAATGTCATTTTCATTCGCTTTGGCTCCTTGTATATTCGTATCAGGCTTGAAACGGGTCTTTGTCAAACCTTGATCTGTTTTGCATAACGTCTAGTTGCTATCATACGACGATAATACGTCTGCCAATTCAGGATTGACCCTATGACTCATTCAAGCAAACCCCAACGGAAGCCCGAAGAACTGCGCAGCCAGCAGGCAGGACCGCGACGGGCTTGCTTACGGCAGCTGGGTCAAGGGTAAGGGCGTGCCACGCGATCATCATCCAATGGGAAACACTTTCGATGTCGTGGCGCTGGGCGAGGGCATGGTGGAGTTCAACCAGACCACGGCAGGCCAACCCGCCTACCTTCAGGGCTATGGGGGCGACACCAGCAACGCCGTCATCGCGGCTGCACGGGCCGGTGCCCGCTGTGCCTACCTGTCACGCGTGGGCCGGGATGCGTTCGGCCAGTCGCTGCTGGCCCTGTGGTCGGGTGAAGGCATTGATACCACGGGAATCGAGCTTGACGCCGACCACCCTACCGGCATTTACTTTGTGGCACACGGCACGAGCGGTCATGAGTTCAGCTACCTGCGTGCCGGCTCGGCTGCCAGCCGGATGACACCGTCATGGCTGCACGACGAGAAGGTCAAGGACATCCTGCTCGCCAGCAAAATCCTGCACGTGTCAGGCATTTCACTGGCCATCTCCAGCAGCGCCTGCGACACCGTGTTCGCCGCCATGCAACTGGCGCGCGAAGCCGGAACCCTGGTATCGTTTGACGCCAATCTTCGGTTGAAACTCTGGCCGCTGGCGCGGGCACGGGCCTGCATCACGGAAGCAGTTTCGATGAGCGATATTTTTCTGCCCAGTCTGGAAGACGCGATCAGCCTGTGCGGTCTGGACGAACCGGATCAAATCATCGACTGGGGCCATTCACTGGGCGCGACGGCAGTAGTGTTGAAACTGGGCCGCGGCGGTGCATTGGCAAGTGACCGTACCCGGCGCGAGCGCATCGCCGGCCACCCAGTCAGGCTGATTGATGCCACGGGTGCGGGTGACTGCTTCAGTGGCAACCTGCTGGCCCGCATGGCGCAGGGTGCCAGCCTGTTTGAAGCGGCGCGCTATGCCAATGCGGCAGCCGCACTGGCAATACAGGGGTTTGGTGCCGTCGCGCCCTTACCCCGGCCGGATGCAGTGAGAGCCTTGCTATGAAGCATCTTCCGGCTGTGGACTGGGGTACTTCCTCGCAAGATTCTCAATCCTTCAGCGCCCCCATCGTCAATCCCTGAACGATGGATTTGCGCACGAAGAAGGCGAAGATGGAGACCGGCAGGACGATCAGGGTCGCGGCGGCGCCGATGCCGGCCCAGTCGATTTTCCCGTAGGAGATGAAGTTATACACTGCCACCGGCACGGTCTTGGTCTTCGGCCCGGAGAGGATCAGCGAAAAGAGGAACTGATTCCAGGAGAAGATGAAGGCCATGATTGCCGAGGTGGCGATGCCGTTTCGCATCAGCGGCAGCACGATCAGGATAAAGCTCTGCCAGCGAGAGCAGCCGTCGATCATCGCCGCGTCCTCCAATTCGCCCGGCATGCTCTCGAAAAAGGACACCATCAGCCAGATCACCATCGGCATCGTGATGATCAGGTGGGTGATCGTCAGGGCGGTGTAGCTGTCGATCAGCTTCAGGTAGCGGAAGATGATGTACCAGGGCAGCAGATAGCTTACGAAGGGCGTCATCCGGGCGATCAGGATCAGGATGCCGATCTTTCCCTGCCGGTACTTGGCTATGGAATAGGCCGCCGGCAGTCCCAGTACCAGCGAGATGGCCGTGGCCAGCGTGGCGATAATAAGGCTGTTCATCAGGTAGTGGAAGAAATTGTACTGCTCAAACACCGCCCGGAAATTCTCCAGCGTCGGCAGAAAGATGAACTCCGGAGGGTAGGAGATATTCTGCACGCCGGTCTTGAGACCGGTCAGGATCATCCAGATGAAGACGAACAGTGGCGGCGCGCACAGCGCGATGGCGCCCGCGTAAAAGAGGATCGTTTTCAGAGTTCTGGTTATTCGAGTTCTTGCCATTTTTCTCATTTAGCCGCCCCGGTCAAACCACCGACGTATCGCGCCGCAGCCGGTTCATGAGCACGTTGAACACCAGCACGACCATAAACACGACCACCATCAGGGCCGACCCGTACCCGGCCTTGAAGAAGCCGAAGCTGACATTGTAGGAATAGAGGTAGAGCGTCTCGGAGGCGATGCCGGGTCCGCCCTGGGTGATGGTATAGATCATGTCGAATTCCTTGAGGTTGTCCAGGGAACGCAGCATCAGGGCCGCAATCAGCACCGGCCGGATCAGCGGCAGGGTGATGTACCAGAAGATCTGCAGCGCGTTTGCACCGTCGATCCGCGCCGCCTCGTAGGGGTCATGCGGCAGGGACTTGAGACCGGCCAGCACGATCAGCGTGATCATCGGCGTCCATTTCCAGACGTCAACCATCACCAGGGTCGGGACTGCCATCTGCGCACTGCTGACCCACAGGCCCGGGGGAAGCCCAACGCTGGTAAGCAGATAGTTGATCACCCCGATTTCTGGGTTCAGCATGATCCGCCAGATCAGCGCGACGGCAACCGGCGTCGCGGCAAACGGGATGATGTAGATTGCCTGGACGATCTCGCTGCCCTTGAAGGCACGGTTGAAATAGATCGCGATCATCAACCCCAGCGCCAGCTCCAGCGCAAGACTGGCACCGCTGAAATAGACCATCACCTTCACGCCGTTCCAGACGCGTTCGTCCCCGAAAGCCTCGACAAAATTGTCGAAGCCGATGAAGCGCGGCTGCCCCAGCCCGACGGTCCATTTGGTGAAAGTCAGGTAGAGGTTGAAGGCGATGGGGAGGACGATGATCAGAAACAGGACGGCGACCGCCGGCGCCGGGAAGAAAAAAGCCTGGCGGCGATCGACGAAGCGGGAGATCGCGCTCAAGGCGGTCTTCATGGCAATGGGTCCGTCAGGGGGAAACCGGATCCGCCCGCTGCGCTCAATGCGGGCGGACCCGGCAACACCAAGTTAGCGCTCCATCTTCTTGTTCATCAGTTCGGCCGCCTTCTTGGCAGACGCGGCCACGTCCTTGCCCTCGATCGCATCCACGATCACCTGGCCGGTGATGTCGCGGATTTCGGGGACGTTGATGACGGGCGGGTTCCACTGGCCCTGGCCGATGTCGAAAGACTTCATCGTCGCTGCGGTCCAGTCCGGTTGTTTGTCTCCCGCCTTGTATTCCTTGGATGCCCAAGATGAGACCCGTCCGGACGGCACTCCGGCGAGGAGCGCACCCAGGCAGTTCTCCTTGTTGGTCGCCCACTGGATGAACAGCCACGCCGCCTTCTGACGCTCGGGCGTGCTGGCCTTGCTGATCGAGAGGCTCCAGTTGGAGACGTGCGGCAGCCGTAGACCTTTTGGACCGGCCGGAATCACGGCATAGCCGACCTGGCCGGCCACCTTGGATTCCTTCGGGTTCTCATACAGCGACTTGAACACATTGGCGTCATAGATCATCGCCGCCTTGCCTTCCATGAAGCTGGAGGTGCTCTCCGCCCAATGAAGCATGGTGCCGCCCTGCGGTCCGTACAGTCTCAGCAGATCGCCGTAGAATTTGAAGGCCGCGATGTCCTCGGGGGAAGCGAAATTGGACTGGCCCTGGGCGTTCGTCCAGGAACCGCCGAAGCTGTAGAGGAAGTCGACCCACTGGGAGGTGGCCGCCGCCTTCTTCCCGCGCAGTGTGATGCCGACGAGCTTTTTGCCGTCCACCTCCTTGCCGTGGAAGTACTTGGCGACCTGCTCCAGTTCCTTCATGGTCGTGGGGACCTTCTGCTTGAACTTGGTGAAGAGGTCCTTGCGATAGGCCAAAAGCGACGTCTCGGCGTTGATGACGATGCCGATCTGCTTGCCGTCGACCGAGGAAGCCTTGGCGAAGCTGGCGAAGAAGTCCTTCGGATCCCAGGTAGGATCGGTCAGCTTGGGGTCGGCGATGTACGCATCCAGCGGTTGGAGCCATCCCGCCTTCGAGTAGTAGAGATCATCCTGGCCGGGCATGATCATGTAGCCGTCCACCTTGCCGCCGGAGTTGAGTTCGATGGTCAGCTTGTTCCGGTATTGATCCTCCGGGAAGGCCTCGATCACGACCTTGATGCCGGTCAGTTTCTCGAACTCGGCCACCTTCGGTTCGATGTAGGTCGTAAAGGGATGCTTGTTCATCAGAAAGCGGATCTCCGTTCCCTGGGATTGCTTCCAGTTGATCTCGGCAAAAGCGCTCGCCGATATCAGTCCGGCGCACAGCAGAACCGCCAACACGACAGATTTCAGTACATTTCTCATACGATGTCTCCTTGTCAAATGATATTGCTCAACACGCTACACAATGGTCTGCGACGTTTCCTTGTCGAAGACATGGGTCTTCACCATCTTCAGGTCCACTTCCAGCGTCTGTCCCTCGGTCAGCAGCAGTTCAGGCGCCTCCATCCGGGCGACGAGGGAATGGGCCCCGCAGGTCAAGTGGACAAAGATCTCCGGCCCGAGTGTCTCGACCACATCCGCCTGGGTCGTCACAGTGTTTCCGTCGCCAACGCCCGCGGCAGGGTCGTGCGCCGTCATATCCTCGGGACGCACGCCAAAGATGACTGTCCGTCCGGCGTGGGGTTCGAGCCGCGCATTGAATGCCTCGGGCGCCCGCACTTTGAAACCGCCGGCGTCGATGAACCAGGCGCCTGCTTCCCGGACCAGCTTGGCGTCGATAAAATTCATCGCCGGCGAGCCGATGAATCCGGCGACGAAGAGGTTCGCCGGTTTCGCGTAGACCTCCATCGGCATGCCGGTCTGCTGCAGGGCGCCTTTGTGCATGATGAAGATCCGGTCGGCCATGGTCATGGCTTCCACCTGATCGTGGGTGACGTAGATGATGGTGGCTCCCAGACGCCGGTGGAGCTTGCTGATCTCGGCGCGCATCGCCACCCGCAGCTTGGCATCGAGATTGGAGAGCGGCTCGTCGAACAGGAACACCTTGGGCTTGCGGACGATCGCCCTTCCCAATGCCACGCGCTGCCGCTGCCCTCCGGAGAGCTCTTTGGGTTTGCGCTCCAGCAGATCGTGGATGCCGAGGATATCGGCCGCCTCCCGCACCCGTCCTTCGATCTCTTCTCCGGAAAACTTGCGGATCTTGAGTCCGAAACCCATGTTGTCCCGGACGTTCATATGCGGGTAGAGGGCGTAATTCTGAAACACCATGGCGATGTCCCGGTCCTTGGGGTCCATGTCGTTGACGAGCGTATCGCCGATGAAAATCTCGCCGGACGTTATCGGCTCAAGGCCAGCGATCATCCGCAGCGCCGTGGTCTTGCCGCATCCGGAGGAACCGACCAGCACCGCGAACTCACGATCGTGGATCTCCAGCGACAGGTCGTCGACCGCCGTCACGGCATTGAACCGTTTCACCAGATTTTTCAGAATCACATTGGCCACGTCGGATGTCTCTTTTCTCTTCCGTTACTTTTGCGCTGGAGATGCCTATATCGAGTAGGAAGAAAACCCGCCATCGATGGGCACCACCACGCCGGTCACGAAGCCGGAGGCGTCGGATAGCAGCCAAACCAATGCGCCGATCAGGTCGTCCGGCTGACCGTACCGACCCATGGGCGTGTGCGCGATCACCTGGCGGGCTCGGGGCAGCAGTTCGCCCGTTGCCGGATCGATATGCAGGAAGCGCAATTGCTCGGTCATGAAGAAACCGGGCGCCAGCGCGTTCACGCGCACGCCGGCGTGGGAAAAATGCACCGCCAGCCACTGCGTAAAGTTGCTTACCGCCGCCTTCGCGGCCGAATAGGCGGCCACCTTCGTCAGCGGCATGAAGGCGCTCATCGAAGAAATGTTGACTATGGATCCCTTGCCCCTGGCGACCATTCCGCGGGCAAAGATCTGGGTCGCAAGAAACGTCCCCATGAAATTGAGATCGAACACGTGGCGGAATCCGGCGGGGTCCAGGTCAAAGAACGACTGCCCCTTCGCCCCCGCCTGCGTCGATTCCTCGAATTCAACGGAAGTGCTTCCCCGGGGGTCGTTCCCGCCAGCGCCGTTTATCAGCAGATCGGGCGGCCCCCAAGCGGCGGCGATCGCCTCGCAGGACTTCCGCAGCTGAACCGCATCCAGGACGTCGCAGGCAAAGGCGAGGGCTGTCCCCCCGGACCGCGTGACCGCCTGCGCCCGGGTCTCGGCCTTTTCCAGGCTGATGTCCAGAACGGCCACCTTCGCACCCATCGTCCCCAAGGCGTCCGCCATGGCGCCACACAGCGCGCCCCCGCCGCCGGTGATGACGACCGTCCTTCCATCCAGATCGAAACGCTGCAAAATCGCGTTATTCATGCCGCCTCGACCCCAAGTCCGTCATCACAAGCCGCCCCGTTCGTCTGCAAAGGCCATCACCTCGTCCCAGAAGGGCATGGAGATGGAGCAGCCATGCCGCGTCACCACCATCGCGCCGCAGGCGTTTCCCAGCCTGGCGGCCTTGCGCAGGTCCCATCCCTTCACGTACCCGTAGAGGAATCCCGCCCCGAATGCATCGCCGGCCCCGAGGATGTTCTGAACCGTCACCGGGAAGCCTGGCACGTCCTCCGACCCATTGCCCCGCCGGTGGACCCGGCAACCCTCCTCCCCCAGCTTCTCGACGACCACCGCGGGGCCCAGCTCCAGGAGGCTGACAACATGTTCCGCCGTATTCCCACTCACGCGCGCGTCGCTTACTTGGGAGTGGGTCAATCGGACGGAGCGGGGATCGGTCAGCATGGCGGCGTTGATCTCGTCTTCGGTGCCCATCACGATATCCGCGCAACGCAGCACCGAGCGCACCGCAGCGCCATAGGCGCGGGGATCGTGCCACTGGTCCGGCCGGAAATCCAAATCGAGGACGACCGCCGTGCCGGCCTTGCGCGCGACCTCCGCCGCATACAGGGTGGCGCTCCGGCTCGGCTCCTGGCTGAGATTCGTGCCGGCGAACTCGAACACGCGGCTCTGGGCGATCGGCGCGGCCAGAACATCATCGATCGATAGGGCAATATCGGCGCAGTTGTCGCGGTAGAAGACCAGCGGGAATTTATCGGGCGGCTCGATGCCCAGCACGACGGCACTCGTATGCCGACCCGGTTTCCGCGGGCTGAAGCGGATGTCCACTCCTTCTTGGGTCAGAAAATGGGCGACAAAATCACCGACGGGGTCCTCTCCGAAGGCGGTCAGCAGCGCCGACTTCAACCCCAGCCGGCGGCAACCGACGCTCATGTTCGTGGGGGAGCCTCCCACGTAGGCGGCAAAGCTCCGGATATGGACAAAGTCGGCCCCGACATCGTTGCTGTAGAGGTCCATGCCGGAACGGCCCATATGAAACGTGTCGTAAGTACGCCGGGGCCGGCGGGTGTTCTGGGGTTTCATTTCGTAATTTTTCGATATTCGGATATTAGATTCCGCCCGGCGAACATACGGTTTGATAAAGATCAATTGACGTGACAAATGAGCTGGGTACATTCAAATCGCAGGTCAATCCGACAGGCCGTTCGTTATTTTAGGAAGGTCCCAATGTTGGGACGACATTCGCTTCGGCCGTATCCGGAGACGCGCTTCGCGTCCAAGGACAGGAAGCGTGCCGTACCGTTTCACGCGACTCAAGATTGCCTCGGGTGCGTTGGATGTCGACGGCAATGTGAACATCTCGCCGACGAAGGAGTTGTCGGGACGAATAAACGCTCAGGTCAAAACGGTGGCACTAGCGCCAAGGTGCCGCTAAAGTTCCGGTGCGAAGGCCCTGAGAAAGCAATCGACAATCTCGACGACTCTGGTTCGTTCGGCATCCGAAGCACGACCGGGCGCGCAGAGCAGGCGGCGGGTATGCTCGAAGCCGCACAGCATGCCCATCAGTGTCTCGGCGGCAAACAGGGGGTCGTCCCGGCGCAGGCGACCATCCTCCATGACGCGGGCGATGAAAGCAGCGAGCCGGCGTACGGTCTGTCCGGGCCCTTTGTCAAAAAACGCCTGGCCCAAAGCCGGAAGACGTGGCACTTCGGCGCTTAGGGTGCGGAACATTGCAAGGCCTTCATCGCACAGAACGCGCTGCCGCAAGGCCGCGGCGAAGCCCAACAGGCGCTCGCGAAGGTCTCCTCCGTCACCGTCCAGGGAAATCAGGATGTCCTCGGCGGCGATGTGGGCCACTTCGCTGAACAAATCTTTCTTGCTGGGAAAATGATTGTAAACGGTCTGTCTGGCGACGCCGGCGCGTTCCGCAATCCGGTCCATGCTGGCGCGATAACCCTCTTTCATGAAGGCGTCGGCGGCAGCCTGGATCAGGCGTCGGTGGCTGTCGGCGAAGGCAATTTCGGCTGGGTGTTGGCCCATTGGGGCTCCTTGAGCCTTTGCTCATATATTAGACTATACAGTCTAGTATATAATATCCGCTCAGATCTAGCGCTATCTCTCAATGCATACGCCCCATCCACGCGGGGGCGCCTCTCGCGGAAGGTAATCCATGACTGCACTGAAAAACCTCGTCTCCAAGTCCATCTTCTTCGGTGCGTGCGGCGCAGCCTGCGTGGCGATGGTGCTGGCGGCTTGCAGTGCGAAGACCAACCAGCAGGCGGCCGCACCGGGCGGCGGCAGGCCGGCGGCCGAAGTGGGAGTCGTCACCGTCGCGCCGCGCACCGTTGGCCTGGTCACCGAATTGCCCGGCCGGCTGGAGGCCTCGCGCGTGGCGCAGGTGCGCGCCCGGGTGGCAGGTATTCTGCAGAAACGCCTGTTCCGCGAAGGCAGTGACGTAAAAGCCGGCCAGCTCTTGTTTGAAATCGACAGCGCGCCGTACCGCGCCGCGGCTGCAAGCGCCGAGGCCTCGCTGGCGCGCGCGCTCGCCAACCTGACTCAGGCCGCCGCACAGGCCGAGCGCTACCAGCCCTTGGTCGAAGCCAACGCCATCAGCAAGCAGGAGTATGTCAACGCGGTGGCGGCGCAGAAGCAAGCCGAAGCCGATGTGGCGGCGGCCAAGGCTGCAGTGCAGACGGCGCAGATCAACCTCGGCTATGCCAGCGTGACCGCGCCGATCGCCGGGCGCATCGGCCGTACGCTGGTGACCGAAGGCGCGCTGGTGGGGCAAGGCGAGGCGACACAACTCGCCTTGGTGCAACAGATCAATCCGATCTATGTGAACTTCACGCAATCGGCCGGCGAGGTGCTGCGCCTGCGCAAAGCGGTCGAGAGCGGCAAGCTCAAGCGCGCGGCGGCGGCCGATGCGGCCGGCGTGCGCGTCGTCCTGGAAGACGGCACCGAGTACGCGCGGGTCGGCAAACTGCTGTTCGCAGACCTGACGGTGGATCCCACTTCCGGCCAGATCATGCTGCGCGCCGAACTGCCCAATCCTGACGGCATGCTGCTGCCCGGCATGTACGTGCGCGTGCGTCTGCAGCAGGCGCAGGCGAACGAAGTGATTCAGTTGCCGCAGCAGGCAGTGACACGCTCGGGCAGCGGCGACAGCGTGATGGTGGTGGGTGCGGACGGCAAAGTGTCGCCGCGCCCGGTCAAGGTCGGCTCGGCACAAGATGGGCAGTGGATCGTGCTCGAGGGACTGAAAGCCGGCGAGCAGGTGATGGTCGATGGTTTCCAGAAACTGCAGCCCGGCGCGCCGGTGAAAGCCGTGCCGTGGCAGCCTGCAGCGGCGCCCGCAGCCAACGGCGGTGAAGCCTCTGCCGCCGCGGCACCGAAAGCGGCGCCCGCCGCCGCCGGCAAGTAAGGGGCCCCTTTCATGGCCCAGTTCTTCATCGACCGCCCCGTTTTCGCGTGGGTGCTCGCGCTGTTCATACTGGTGATGGGCGGCGTGGCCACCACACAGCTGCCGATCTCGCAATACCCGTCGGTGGCACCGCCGTCCATCGTCGTTACCACGATATACCCTGGCGCCTCGGCGCAAACGCTGGAGGACAGCGTGATCAGCGTCATCGAGCGCGAGATGAATGGCTCGCCCGGATTGATCTACATGGAATCGGTGAGCCAGGCCAGCGGTGCGGGCTCCATCACGCTGAGCTTCGAGTCCGGCACCAACCCCGATCTGGCTCAGGTGGACGTGCAGAACCGCCTGTCCCGCGCGACTCCACGCCTGCCGGCAGTCGTGAACCAGCAAGGCGTGCGCGTGGAAAAAACGCGCTCGAACTTCCTGCTGTTCACCATCCTCTCGTCCGACAACCCGCAGTACGACCCGATCGCGCTGGGCGACTACGCCTCGCGCAACGTACTGCCCGAAATCCAGCGCATTCCGGGCGTCGGCCAGGCGCAGTTGTTCGGCACCGAGCGCGCGATGCGCGTGTGGATCGACCCGGCCAAGCTGCAGGGCGTCAACCTGTCGCCGGCCGACGTGGTGGCGGCCATCCGCGCACAAAACGTGCAAGTGTCCTCGGGTACCATCGGCGAGCTGCCCAATGTCGCCGGCCAGGGCGTTTCCGCCACGGTGGTGGTGAAAGGCCAGTTCACTTCCGCCGAAGAGTTCGGCAACATCGTGCTGCGCGCCAACACCGACGGTTCCAGCGTCCGCTTGCGCGATGTCGCGCGCATCGAACTGGGCGCCCAGGCCTATGCGACCTCGGCACGCCTGAACGGCAAGCCGTCCACCGGCATCGGCGTGCAGCTCACGCCCACGGGCAACGCGCTGGCCACCGCGGCGGCCATACACAAGCGCATGGCCGAGCTGTCGAAGCTGTTCCCGCAGGGCGTGAAGTACGAAATACCCTACGACAGTTCGCGCTTCGTCAAACTCTCCATCACGGAGGTCGCCATGACTCTGCTCCAGGCGGTGGGGTTGGTGTTCCTGGTGATGTTCCTGTTCCTGCAAAGCTTCCGCTACACCATCATCCCGACCATCGTCGTGCCGATCGCGTTGTTCGGCACTTTCGCCGTGCTGCTGGCGCTGGGGTTCTCGATCAACGTGCTGACGATGTTCGGCATGGTGCTGGTGATCGGCATCGTGGTGGACGACGCCATCGTAGTGGTCGAGAACGTCGAGCGCATCATGAGCGAGGAAGGCCTGCCGCCGTTGCAGGCGACGCGCAAGGCGATGCGGCAGATCTCGGGCGCCATCATCGGGATCACGGTAGCGCTGATATCGGTGTTCTTGCCGCTCGCGTTCTTTACGGGCTCGATCGGCAACATCTACCGCCAATTCGCCGTCGTGATGGTGGCGTCCATCAGTTTTTCGGCGTGCATGGCGCTGTCGCTCACGCCGGCCCTGTGCGCCACGCTGCTCAAGCCGGTGGAGGCCGGCCATCATCACGCGAAATCTGGCTTCTTCGGCTGGTTCAACCGCGGTTTTTCGCGTACGGCCAAGGGCTACGAAGGCTGGGTCGCGCGCATCCTCAAGCGTGCCGGGCGCTTTCTGATCCTCTACCTGGCGATTATCGTGGCCGCGGGCCTGCTCTACCTGAGGCTGCCCACGTCGTTCCTGCCGGGCGAGGACCAGGGCATCATGCTGGTCAACGTCCAGCTGCCGCCGGGCGCCACGCAGGAGCGTACGCTCGCAGTGATGGAGCAGGTCGAAGGCTATCTACTCAAGCAACCCGAAGTGAAGAGCATGGTCGGCGTGCTCGGCTTCAGCTTCTCGGGCCAGGGCCAGAACGCGGCGCTGGCCTTCGTCACGCTGAAGGACTGGGCGGAGCGCGCAGGCCCCGCCCATGCGGTCGACGCCATCGCCGGCCGCGCCTTCGGCGCGCTGATGGGCATACGCGACGCGTTCATCTTTCCGCTCAGCCCGCCGCCGATCCCCGAACTGGGCACCTCCTCGGGCTTCTCCTTCCGCCTGCAGGACCGCGGCGGCAACGGCCACGACGCGCTGCTTGCCGCGCGCAACCAGATGCTGGGCATGGCCTCCAAGAGCAAGGTCCTGACCCAGGTGCGCCCCGACGGCCTGGAAGATGCGCCGCAGCTGGAACTGATCATCGACCGCGACCGCGCCAACGCGCTCGGCGTGAGCTTCGATGCCATCAACGCGACGGTCTCGATCGCCCTCGGCTCGGCGTATGTCAACGACTTCCCCAACCAGGGACGCGTGCAGCGCGTGCTGGTGCAGGCCGATGCGCCGGCGCGCATGTTGCCCGAAGACCTGCTGCGCCTGAACGCCACCAACAACGAGGGCAAGGTGGTGCCGTTGTCGGCGTTCGCGTCGACGTCATGGGTGACCGGCGCCATGCAGACGGTGCGCTATAACGGCTACCCCGCCATGCGCATCAACGGCAACTCCGCGCCCGGCTACAGTACCGGCGCCGCGCTGGCCGAGATGGAGCAATTGGCGGCCAAGCTGCCGCCGGGTTTCGGCTACGAATGGACCGGCCAGTCGCGCGAGGAAAAGATCGCCGGCGCGCAGGCGTTCGTCCTCTACGGCTTCGCGATACTTGCGGTATTTCTGTGCCTCGCCGCGTTGTATGAAAGCTGGTCGATTCCGATGTCGGTGCTGCTGGTGGTGCCGCTGGGCGTGCTGGGCGTGCTGCTGGGCGTTACCCTGCGCGGCTACTCCAACGACGTGTACTTCCAGGTGGCGCTGATCACCATCATCGGCTTGTCGGCGAAGAACGCGATACTGATCATCGAGTTCGCGAAGGATCTGCAGGCGCAAGGCAAGACCGCGGTGGAAGCGGCGCTGGCCGCCGCCCACCTGCGTTTCCGGCCGATACTCATGACTTCGTTCGCGTTCATCCTCGGCACGCTGCCGATGGTGCTCGGCTCCGGCGCCGGCTCGTCCAGCCGGCACGTCCTCGGCACCGGCGTGATCGGCGGCATGATCACTTCGGTGACGCTGGCCGTGCTGTTCGTGCCGGTGTTCTTCGTCGTCGTGCGCGGCTTGTTCAAGGGCAGCGAGCGCCAGCGCCGCATGTACGCGCACGAGGACGATGCTGCGCCAGCCGCCGAAGCGGCGGCCGATGCCGGCGACAAGGGAGCGCGATGATGACCCAACCCCGCTTCGATTCCGCCCTGACCGGCGTTGCGCTGGCGCTCTCGCTGGCGGGCTGCGCGACCATGATCCCGAACTACGAGCGCCCGGCGGCGCCGGTTGCGGCGGCGTACCCGGGCGCGCCGGCGGCGCAGGCGCCGGCCGGCGCCGCGGCGAGCGACATCGAATGGCAAAACTATTTCGGCGACCTGCGGCTGAAGCGCTTGATCGATGTCGCACTGCAGAACAACCGCGACCTGCGCGTGTCGGTGCTCAACATCGAACAGGCGCGCGCGCAGTACCAGGTGCGGCGCGCCGATGAACTGCCCACGGTCGGCGTCGGCGCCACCGGTTCGCGCCAGCCCAGCGGCGGCGGCGACATCGTCAGCGTCTACACCGCCGGCTTCTCCGTCACTGCCTACGAGCTCGACTTCTTCGGCCGCGTGCGCAGCCTGAGCCAGGCCGCGCTGGCACAGTATCTAAGCACGGAAGAAGCGCGCAAGAACGTGCAGATCGCGCTGATTTCCTCGGTGGCGAATACCTACCTGAACCTGCTCGCCGACGACGAATTGCTCGCGGTGACGCGGCGCACGCTCGTCACCCGCGAGGAATCGCTCAAACTCACCAAGCTCAAGTTCGACGCCGGTGCCGCTTCCGAACTCGACTACCGCCAGGCCGAATCGCTGTTCGAAGGCGCGCGCGCCACTTTGGCGCAATTGATACGCCAGCGCGCCCTCGACGAAAACGCGCTGGTGCTGCTGCTCGGACAACCGCTGCCGCCGGATCTGCCGCAAGGCTCGAGTATCGCCAGTCAAAACCTGATCAACGAATTGCCGGTCGGCGTGCCCTCCGAAGTGCTGGCGCGCCGGCCCGATGTGCGC
>CABEAO010000158.1_pt1 | contig 17254 bp, 13 predicted proteins | sample 3132401 | NCBI WGS metagenome assembly CABEAO01 (sample SAMEA5534343, study PRJEB31848) | metagenome | biome: tundra; feature: field; material: soil | place: USA | collected 2013-05 | depth 0.45 m
CCACGGGCGGCCGATCGCACGCATTTCCGCTGTCCGCGCACCGAAAAAACCGCCTGAGTCGCTTGCTACCTTTCGCGCGACGATGCCGCGCTGGAGTAAACCCAGCGCCAAGCTGCTGCGGGAGATGCGTGACGAAGGCTTGTGATGATTTATTTCGACACCGGTTTTCTGGCGCCGTTGATCCTCGAAGAAGCAAGCTGCGCGCGGGCGACGCGATGCACCTCGCGCTCGCCAAGAATCATGCCGCGACGTCTTTACTGACCCTGGACAAGGGAATGCTGAAAGCGGGCAAGCTGCTAAAGCTGCCGGTGACACACGGCATAAGGCTCTAGAGACTCGCCTCAGTTCTTTCTCTTCAGCGCCTGCTCCCGTAGCGCATCCAGCGTGGTATTGGGCGTGATCGCCTGCGGATCGATCCTCAATTCGATCAGCGCCGGCTTGCCCGCGGCGGCTGCGCGCTCGAACGCGGCGGCGAACTCGGACGTGTCCTCGACCAGCTCGCCGTGCGCGCCGTAGGCCCGCGCGAGCATCGCGAAGTCGGGGTTGGCGAGCGCCGTGCCGTGCACCCTTGCCGGGTACTCGCGCTCCTGGTGCATGCGGATGGTGCCGTACATGCCGTTGTTGACCACCACGAAAATCACGTTGGCGCCGTATTGCGCCGCGGTGGCCAGTTCCTGTCCGCACATGAGAAAGCAGCCGTCCCCATTCCATGAGACCACCATGCGCCCCGGATGCACGATCTTGGCCGCGACCGCGGCCGGCACGCCATAGCCCATGGCGCCGCTGGTGGGCGCGAGCTGGGTGCGGAACATCCGGTGCGGGTAGAAGCGGTGCAGCCAGCTCGAGTAATTCCCCGCGCCGTTGGTCAGGATGGCGTCGGCGGGCAGCCGCCGCTTGAGGAAGTCGACGATGTCCCACAACTGCACCTTGCCCGGCATGGCCTTGCGTTTGGTCCATTCGAGGTAGTCCGCATGCGCGGATAGCGCCCACTCGCGCCACGCCTTTGCCTCGACCGCAGGCATGGCGGCGAGCGCGGCGGCGATTTGCGCCATGCCCGAGTTGATCAGCAGATCGCCCTGGTACACCCGCCCCAGTTCTTCCGCGCCGGCGTGCACGTGCACGAGCTTCTGCGCCGGCCGCGGCACCGACAAGAGCGTGTACCCGCTGGTGGTCATCTCGCCCAGGCGCGCGCCGACAACCAGCAGCAGGTCGGCGTCCTTCACCCGCTGCGCCAGCTTCGGATTGACGCCGATGCCGATGTCGCCGGCGTAGTTCGCGTGGCTGTTGTCGAACAGATCCTGGAAGCGGAAAGCGCAAGCCGCAGGCAGCCCGTTCGCCTCGATGAACTTGCGCACATCGGCGCAGGCTTTGGCGTTCCAGCCGCTGCCGCCCAGTATCGCGAGCGGCCTCTGCGCCGCGGCCAGCAGCGCGCGCAGCTTGGCGATATCGCCGGCACCGGGATGGGCCGCGACCTCCTGGTAAGGATCGGTGTCCGCGGCCGCAGCGGCCTGGGTGAGCATGTCCTCGGGCAGGGCCAGCACCACCGGCCCCTTGCGCCCGGACATGGCGCAGTGGAAGGCGTGGCTCAGGTACTCGGGCACGCGCTCGGCACGGTCTATGCTCGCCACCCATTTGGCCATCTGGCCGTACATGCGGCGAAAATCGACTTCCTGAAACGCCTCGCGCTCGACGAAGTCGCTGCCCACCTGGCCGATGAACAGGATCATCGGCGTCGAATCCTGGAACGCCGTGTGCACGCCGATCGCCGCATTGGCCGCGCCCGGGCCGCGCGTCACGATGCAGATGCCGGGCCGGCCGGTGAGCTTGCCGTAGGCCTCGGCCATGTTGGCCGCGCCGCCTTCCTGGCGGCAGACGATGAGCTTGATCGCGTCGCGCGCGTCGTAGAGCGCATCGAGCACGGCAAGGAAGCTTTCGCCCGGCACGCAGAATGCAGTATCGACGCCGTGCACTTTCAGCGCGTCCACCAGAAGCTGGCCGCCGGTGCGTGATTTCAGTTCGTTCTTCATGGTCTGGATGGAGCGGAAGAGAAAAGGACGTTCTAATTTTACGCTACAATTTGGCCACAGTCCGCTCTCAACCGGCCCGCTTATGCACCACGACATCCAGACCCTGCGCCGCATCCTGCACGAGAACCGCGTCATCGCCGTGGTGGGGCTGTCGGCCAACTGGTACCGGCCGAGCTATTTCGCCGCCAAATACATGCTGGAGCATGGCTACACCATCATTCCGGTCAATCCCGCCTACCCGGAAGTGCTGGGACAGAAATGCTACGCGAGCCTGCGCGACATTCCGTCTAAAGTCGGTATCGTCGACTGCTTCCGCAAGACCGGGGAGATCATGCCCATTGCCGAGGACGCGATCGCCATCGGCGCCAAAGTCCTGTGGCAGCAACTCGGCGTCAGAAACGAAGAGGCGGCGCGCAAGGCTCGAGGCGCGGGCCTGGACACGGTGATGGATCGCTGCGTGAAAATCGAGCACGCCCGCCTGTTCGGCGGCCTGAACTGGGCCGGGGTCAATACCGGCGTGATCTCCGCCAAGCGGCCGCGCTGGTTGCCTTAGTGAGCCCAAGACACCGGTTTTCGAAAGGAGCGCAGCCATGAGCGACCTGTACGGATTCGACGCCTTTTCCCCGCGCGAGATTGCCGAGCGCGTCGAGAACGTCGGCGTGGCCAAGGCGCATCTGCCGTTCCTGCCGCTCGTCATGTTGAGCCTGCTGGCGGGCGCATTCATCGGGCTCGGAGCGCTCTATTTCACGCTGGTCACGAGCGATGCCACGCTCGGCTTCGCCGCCTCGCGCGTTCTCGGCGGCGTGTGCTTTTCGCTCGGCCTGCTGCTGGTGGTGGTCGCTGGCGCGGAGCTGTTCACCGGTAACAATTTGCTGGCGATGGCATGGGCCGAACGCAAGATCAGCACCGCCGACGTGCTGAAAAACTGGATTATCGTGTGCCTCGCCAATTTCATCGGCGCCTGCGGGCTCGCCGCGCTGGTGTTCCTCTCCGGCCACATGGGCATGAACGGCGGCGGCGTGGCGCAGCAGGCGGTGAAGATCGCCGCGGCCAAGGTATCGATGCCGCTGATGGAGGCCTTTTTCCGCGGCATACTGTGCAACGTGCTGGTGTGCATGGCAGTGTGGATGGCGTACGCCGGGCGCAGCGTCACCGACAAGTTCATCGCCATCGTGTTGCCGATCTCGGCCTTCATCGCCGCCGGCTTCGAGCACAGCATTGCCAACATGTACTTCATCCCGCTCGCCCTGTTGCAGCAGGCGAGCGCGCCGCTGGCGCTGCCCGGCGCCGAACTCATCGATGTGTGGCACATGCTGCGCAACCTCGCCGCGGTAATCCTCGGCAACATCGTCGGCGGCAGCGTGCTGGTGGCTCTGGTCTATCACGTGATCTACCACCGCGGCCGCACCGCCGCGGCGCCGGCGGCAATTGAGGCAAACAAACATGGCTGACCGAAAATTCGGCTTTGGCACCTTGTGCCTGCATGCGGGGCAAATTCCCGATGCGGCAACGGGCGCGCGCGCAGTGCCCATCTATCAGACCACCTCCTATGTGTTCGATTCGGCCGAGCACGCAGCGAGCCTGTTCAACCTGCAGACCTTCGGCAACGTCTACACGCGCATCTCGAATCCGACCACGGCGGTGTTCGAAGAGCGCATGGCGGCGCTCGAGGGCGGGCGCGCGGCGCTGGCGCTCGCCACCGGCCAGGCGGCGGAAATGACGGCGCTGCTCACGCTGTGCGAGCAGGGCGACGAGATCGTATCGGCGTCGACGCTGTACGGCGGCACTTACGCCCTGTTCGAGGTGAATTTCCGCAAGCTCGGCATCAACACCACCTTCGTCAATCCCGACGAGCCGGAGAATTTCCGGCGCGCGATCACGAAGAAGACCAAGGTGGTGTACGCCGAGACCATGGGCAACCCGCTGATCAACGTGCTCGACATCGAAGCGGTGGCCAACATCGCGCACGAGGCCGGCATTCCGCTGATCGTCGACAACACCTTCGCGTCCCCGTATCTTTGCCGCCCGTTCGAGTTCGGCGCCGACATCGTGGTGCACTCGGCGACCAAGTACATCGGCGGGCACGGCACCACCATGGGCGGGGTGATCGTCGAGTCGGGAAAATTCCCCTGGGACAACGGCAATTTCCCCGGCATGACCGAGCCCTCGCGCGGCTATCACGGCGTGCGCTTCTACGAGACCTTCGGCGATTTCGGCTACACCATGAAGGCGCGCATGGAGACGCTCCGAACCTTCGGCCCGGCGCTGTCGCCGTTCAACGCCTGGATGCTGCTGCAGGGCCTGGAGACCCTGCACCTGCGCATGAAGGCGCATTGCGACAACGCGCTCAAGGTGGCGCAGTTCCTCGAATCGCACGCGCAGGTGAGCTGGGTGAACTACCCCGGCCTCGCTTCCAGCCGCTACCACGCGCTCGCCAAAAAATACCTGCCCCGGGGCTGCGCCGGAATCATGACCTTCGGCGTCAAGGGCGGCGCCAGAGCAGGCGAAGCCTTCATCGATGCGGCGCAGTTCATGAGCCACCTCGCCAACGTCGGCGACACGCGCACGCTGGTGATCCACCCGGCCTCGACCACCCACCGCCAGTTGTCCGAGGAAGAGCAGCTCACGGCCGGCGTTTCGCCCGACATGGTCCGCATCTCGGTCGGGCTGGAGGAAATCGACGATATCCTCTGGGACCTGGATCAGGCGCTCGCCGCGGCGGCGAAGATTTAAGACATCAAGCCCGGTGTTGAAACTCCCAACCCGAACAAGCGGGAAGCAAACAGCTTCGCTTGTTCCGGAAACTTCCATCTCGCAAAATTGTGTAGTTGCGCGGACGAGAAGCCGTCTGCGCGGATCGTCGATTGCGCACGGATGAAAAGCACATCCGTGCGCAATCGACGATCTTGTATAAAACCCCCACGCCGCGTTTGGTGTTAACCATAACCGTGTTTTCTGTACGGATGCGCTTTTCATCCGTACAGAAAACACGGTTGGCGCGCGCAGCGCGCAAGTCCGCTGGTGACTTGCGACAGTTACTTAAGACTTAAGACGCCGTATATAATCCCGTCAACGTTTCACCCACAAACTACTAAAGGATGTTCTGCATGTCCGCCTTCGACTGGCAGTTTCCGTACGCCTCCTACCGCAAGCCCATCCTCGCCCGCAATGTAGTGGCGACGGCGCAGCCGCTCGCGGCGCAGGCCGGGTTGCGCATGCTGCAAAAGGGCGGCAGCGCCATGGATGCGGCGCTGGCTACCGCCATAGCGCTGACGGTGCTGGAACCGGTTTCGAACGGCATCGGCAGCGACGCTTTCGCCATCGTCTGGGACGGAAAAAAGCTGCACGGCTTCAACGCCTCGGGCCGTTCGCCCGCCGCCTGGACGCCGGAATTGTTCAAGGACCACAAGACCATGCCGCAGCGCGGCTGGAACACGGTGACCGTGCCCGGTTGCGTCTCGGCCTGGGTGACGCTGTCGGAACGCTTCGGCAAACTGCCTTTCGCCGAGCTGTTCGAGCCGGCCATCGGCTACGCCCGCGACGGCTACATGGTCTCGCCCACCATCGCCAAGCAATGGGCGAACCAGGCGGCGGAGTTGCAGGTGCAACCCGGCTTCAAGGAAGCGTTCATGCCCCGCGGCCGCGCGCCGCTGCCGGGCGAGAAATTCAGCTTCCCCGATCAGGCGAAGACGCTGGAACTGATCGCGCAAACCCGCGGCGAAGCCTATTACCGCGGCGAGATCGCGCAAAAAATAGCGGCTCACGCGAAGCAGCATGGGGCGCTGATGACTGCGGCCGATTTCGCCGCGCACACTTCGGACTGGGTCGAGCCGCTGGCGCAGGATTACCGCGGCTATACCCTGCACGAACTGCCGCCGAACGGCCAGGGCATTGCCGCGCTGATGGCGCTGGGCATCCTGCAGCACTTCGATGTGGCGAGCTACCCGGTCGATTCGGCCGACAGTATGCACCTGCAGATCGAGGCGATGAAAGTCGCGTTCGCCGACGTCTACCGCTATGTGTCCGATCCCAGGACCATGACGGTACGCAATGCGGAGCTGCTCGACCCGGCGTATCTTGCCGCGCGCGCGAAGCTGATCGACCTGAAGCGGGCGCAGAACTTCAATCATGGCACGCCGGGGAAGGGCGGCACGATCTATCTTGCCGCCGCCGATGCGAGCGGTATGATGGTGTCCTTCATTCAGTCCAATTACATGGGCTTCGGCTCGGGCGTGGTGGTGCCGGGCACCGGCGTCAGCCTGCAAAATCGCGCCACCACGTTCACCCTGCAGGCGGGGCATCCGAACCAGGTGGGCCCAAGCAAACGCCCGTTCCAGACCATCATCCCCGGCTTCGTTACCAAGAACGGGCAGGCGCTGATGAGTTTCGGCGTGATGGGCGGCAGCATGCAGCCGCAGGGCCACGCACAAGTCATGGTGCGGCTCGCCGACTACGGGCAGAACCCGCAGGCCTGCTCCGACGGCCCGCGCTATCGCGTAGTCGAGGGCCTGCGCGTCAACGTCGAGCCCGGATTTTCCACGGAAACGCTGGCGGAGCTGGAGCGCCGCGGCCACGAAATCGTGGAACTGGCGCAGGGTTATATGGATTTCGGCAGCGCGCAGTTGATTTACAAGCTCGAAGACGGTTATCTGGGCGCCTCCGACCCGCGCCGTGACGGGCAGGCGGTGGGGTTCTGAACAAAAGGATTGGTTTTGACGCGAGGACGCAAATGGGTCGACGCCAACTTGCCAGCTCGTTCGCGCCTTTCGCACTCAATTAGGAACTAAGCATGCTGAAGCTTTGGGGACGCAACAACTCGGTCAACGTACAGAAGGCGATCTGGTGCCTGGAAGAGCTGAAGGTGCCTTATGAGCGCATCGATGCCGGCATGCAGTACGGCGTAGTCAACGAGCCGCAGTTCCGCAAGATGAATCCCAACGGCCTGGTGCCGGTGATCGAGGACGGCGGCGCGGCGATCTGGGAGTCGAACGCGATCGTACGCTATCTCGGCGCGAAATACGGCAAAGGCAGCCTGTGGGCCGAAGACCCGGCAGTTCGCGCGCAATCCGACAAGTGGATGGACTGGTGCGCAACCGTGTACTGGCCGCCCATGCGCACCGTATTCTGGGGCCTGGTGAGAACGCCGCCGGAGAAGCGCAACATGGAAGAGATCGAGGCCTGCCGCAAGAAGGCCGGCGAGACCCTGAAAATCCTCGATGCCGCGCTCGCCGGGAGCGACTACATCGCCGGCAGCCAGCTCACCATCGGCGATATTCCGCTTGGCACCATCAGCTGGCGCTGGTTCGGTATCGACATGGAGCGGCCGTCCCTGCCCAACGTGGAAGCCTGGTTCAAGCGCCTGAGCCAGCGCGAGGCGTTCAAGAAAAGCGTGCTGCTGCCGCTCAGCTGAAAACCATGACTCAACCCAAATTCAAAGACAAAATCGCCGTCGTCACCGGCGCCGCCAGCGGCCTCGGTCTGGCCATCGCCGAGCGGCTCGCCGCCGACGGCGCCAGGGTAGTCGTATGCGACATCAACGCCAGCGCAGGCAAAGACGTGGCGGCCCGGCTGGGCGGGACGTTCGTGCAAGCCGACATGGGGAAGCGCGCCGATTGCCGCGCGCTCATCGCCCAGGCCCTGGCCGCCTACGGCACGGTGCACATCCTGGTCAACAACGCCGGCTTCCAGCACGTCGAGACCATCGAGGCTTTTCCCGAGGACATGTGGGACAAGATGCAGGCGGTGATGCTGACCGCGCCGTTCCTGCTGACCAAGTACGTCTGGCCGGCGATGAAGCAGCAGCGCTGGGGGCGCATCATCAACATCTCCTCCATCCACGGCCTCATCGCCTCGCCGAACAAGGTCGCCTATATCAGCGCCAAGCACGGGCTGGTGGGCCTGACCAAGACCGCGGCGCTCGAAGGCGGCGCGTTCGGCATCACCGCGAACGCCATCTGCCCCGCCTACGTGCGCACGCCGCTGGTGGACAAGCAGATTGCCGACCAGGCGCGCACCCGCGGCATCCCGCCTGAGGAAGTGATCGAGAAAATCATGCTCGAGCCGGCCGCGGTGAAGCGCCTGATCGAGCCGGCGGAGGTCGCGGACTTCGCCGCCTATCTGTGCGGCGAGAGTGCGGGCGTGATCACCGGCGCGGCGCTGACCATGGACTTGGGCTGGACTGCGCGCTAATACCTGCTATGGCGCACTAGCCGACAAGCGTGCGTCGCGCTCTTCCTTGGGCAGTTTAGCCAGATCTTTCGCCGCGGCGTAGAAGCGCGGCAGATCCCCGCCCACGCGGCGGAGCAGCGCCTGGAAAGCCGGCACCAGTTCGGTGTAGAGCGCCACCGAGGCGAGGGTCGCGTTGTTGGGTTTGCCGGCGAACCAGCGGTCGTAGCCGGCGAACCCGCCCCATGAGGCCTTGAGCTGCCGGTACTCTTCTTCCATTTCGGCGAACCGCCGCGCCTTGCCCAGGCGCTTTTCTTCCACCGGCAGATCCTGCCGGTAGTACTGCTCCACTATCGCCCGATACTTGACGACCAGCGCAACGAACTCACGTCTCATCCGCTGCAAACGCCCGTAGACGGCACGGTCGCGATCGCTGCCGCTTTGCGCCAGCCAGCGCTCCACGCCCGCCTGCTCTACCGTCGCGGCAAAGGATTCGTTGAAACGCGTGTCGTTCTTGACATAGAGCACCTGGTGCGCGAGTTCGTGGAACATGAGGCGCGCGAGCCCGGCTTCGGGGTATTGAATGAAGGTATTGAGCACCGGGTCGTCGAACCAGCCCAGGGTCGAGTACGCCGGCACGCCGCCGACATAGACGTCGTAGCCCTGCGCACGCCGGGCCGCGCCCTCCGCCTGGGCATCGGCCTCGCTGAAATAACCGCGGTAGCTGACGCAGCCGACGAACACGAAGCAGGAATTGACCGGCTCGAGCGAAAATTCCGGCGCGACGAATACGTTCCATAGCGCGTACTGCCGCCCCAGATCGGCATAGCTCTTGTAGCTGCCGTTGTCGGGCAGCCCGAGCTCGCGGCTGGCGAATCGGCGGATGCGCAATACCGCTTCCAGTTTGGCTTTGAGCGCAGCCGGAACGGCATCGCGTGCGAGCTGCTCGTCTATGGGAACGGCGCGGCGCATCAGATCCAGCTGCCCGCTCACCGCCTGCGAGTAGTAGCGCAGCGTGGCGCAGCCGCAAAGCAGCGGCACGAGCACAGCGTACAGCAGCAGGCGACGTGCGCGCATCAGCGCCCTTCGCGCGTGAATGCACCGCGGCCTTCGTGGTCGAACGCGCCGCGACCGTCGTGGTCGAACGCGCCGCGTTCGAGGAAGACCGCGACTTCGCGCGCCACGCGCGCTGACACCAGCATGCCGCTGTGGCTGACCGGCAGCACGATGCGATCGCGCATGCCCGCGACCTCGGTCTCCTCCAGCCGCACCACGCCGTCATTGGTACCCGGCAGGCGCATCACCAGGCGCCCCAGACCCCAGGGGCGGCTGCCGGCGATCACGCCCAGTTCGCACTGCGGCCGGTAGTCATCCGGCAGGCTGCGCCAGATGTCGCGGCTGGCACCCAACAGCCGCTCTCCCGCGGCCAGGTTCTCCAAGCGCAACCCCGCCATGCATGCGCGCGCCGGCGTACCCAGCAGCACCATGCGGCCGATGCGCTGCTCGCCATAAGTCCTCAAGTAGCGCAGGATCACCAGGCCGCCCAGACTGTGGCCGACCAGATGAACCGCCGGTTGCCGCAATTCGGCGATACGCGCGGCGAGCCGGCGCGCATGCTCGTCCAGGCTTTGCGCCATGGAGCGGTAGTCGAGGGCAGTGGCGGCATAGCCGCGGCGCGAAAGCAGGAGGCGCAGGCCCTGCATCGCCCAGCCGCCCATCCACAACCCGTGCACGAGGATCACGGATTCGCGCACCGGTTCCTCCACAGGCAACGGCACGCAGCCTGCAGCAGCTCGAGCGACTGCGCGAGTTGCGCATCGGGCGCTGCCGCGCCGCCGCTCAAGGCGGCGCGCCGCTGCGACAATTCATTCAGCCATGCCGGCATAGTCAGGCCCGACGCGCACTCAAGAGCAGGCGCAACCCGGCGAGCGCGGGCAGCAGGCAGAACACGAGATACGCCTTGCCATAGCTTCCGGCGAGCGCGACTACGAAGCCGAACAGTGGCGGCGCCGCCAAAGCTCCGATGAAAGTTAAAAACTGCGTGCCGCCGGTGATCGCGCCTACCCGACCGGGGGGAGCGAGCCGCGCCACCTCCGCGAGATAGACCCCATTCCAGCCCACTGCGGAAGCTCCGAACAGCGCACTCATCAAAATCACCGCCGACAGCGGCCAGGCCGCGCTGAAACCTGCCACCCCCATGCCGGAGAGCGCCATCATCACGCCCAACAGCCCGAGCATGCTGCGCGGCGACAGCCAGCGATCGGCCACCGCTCCCCAGGTGATGCGTCCGACGATTCCGGCCGCGTGGGCCGAGGAATAGATCAAGCCCGCGACTACCAAGCCGTATCCCAACTCCAGGTTCAGATAGGAAACGAAGTAGACGATGAGCGCGAGCTGCGCCGAGCCGAAGATCATCGAGACGATCGCCAGCTCCAGCACCGGCGGATTGGCGAACACCATGCCCAGCGGCGCGAAAAAGTCCGCCGCAGAGCCGGTTCCAGTGCCTCGTTGCGCCGCAGCGTCGGCGGCGCGCGCCGGCTGGATCACGAGCGCAACCGAAAGGCATAGCAGCGCTACCGCCACTGCGCTCCAGCGCCAGCTCAGGGCTAAAACGAGCGGCGGCACCAAGACACCGGCGAGCGCGCCTCCCAAGGGCACGCCCGTCTGCTTGATCGAGAAAATCAGCGACATCATGCGCGGCGGCGCCGCGCTCGCGAGAATGTGCGAGCTCACCGGATTGACCAAGCCGTAGCCGGATCCGATCAGGCCCGCGGCGGCAAACACCGCGGGCAGCATCGCACCGGTACCGGCAGCGAGACCTGCCGCGGCGAGGCAGACGGAAATCTGGCACACGCGCACCGGGCCGAAGCGCCCGATCAAGGCACCGCAGGCGAGTCCAGAGAGCATGGCGAACAGATATTCCAGCGCCACGAACCAGCCTATGCCCTGGGGAGAAACGCCAAGCTCCAGCGCCGCCACCGGCGCCATCACCGAGGGCGCGATCATCGCCATGGAAGTGATGGCCTGCACGGCGAGTGTGATCGCCAGCGGCAGAACGACGCCTTTCATGTGCTAAGAGGCCATTTCAGAATTAACTTTAGGAACCTCGTTTCTTGTGCGGATAGTGTGTATCCGTACAAGAAACGAGGTTGGCGCGCGCAGCGCGCAGATCTTGCAAAAACCCGCACGGACGATAAGTCCGTCCGTGCGGATCGTCGTTTGCGCACGGATGATAAACCTATCCGCGCGCAAACGACGATCTTTGAAGAACCCATGATTGCCCAAGCCTGAAGAGAAAACCGGAGTATAGCCGCTTGACCACCACGGGCAGAATACACGCCCCGGCCCACAACCGCATCCGCTGGATGAACCCGCGCGACGCCCCGCGTTCCCCTGCTGGCGAACGTTCGGCGCAGGGAACTTCGTATATAATGAGCCGAAGCGCGGCCCACAGAACCGCCATCCGCCGTCCGCAAGACACATCAACCCTGCAAGAGGAGACCGATATGAGAAAATTCATCCAAGCCTTGGGCGTCGCAGCCATGGTCGCCCTGTCCGCGCCGCTCGCGGCCCAGGACAAAGTCAACATTTCCATCGCCACCGGCGGCACCGGCGGAGTGTATTACCCGCTGGGCGGCGGCATGGCCGCGGCCTTTTCCAAATATATCCCAGGCATGGAGGCCACCGCCGAAGTCACCGGCGGTTCGGTCGACAACCTCAAGCTGATCGGCAGCGGCAAACCCTACATCGCGCTGACAATGGCCGACGCTACCCTGGACGCTTACAAGGGCGAGGATAAGTTCAAAGGCAACAAGATCCCGGTGCGCACGCTGATGATACTTTATCCGAACCGCATGCACGTGGTGTCGGTCGAGGGCCGCGGCATCAACAAAATAGCCGACCTGAAGGGCAAGCACGTATCGACCGGTTCGCCCGGCAGCGCCACCGAAGTGATGGCCTTTCGCGTGATCGAGGCCGCCGGCCTGGACAAGGACAAGGACATGAGGCGCGAGCGCCTGGGCGTGGCCGAATCGGTGAATGCGATGAAAGACAACAAAATCGACGCCTTCTTCTGGGTCGGCGGGCTGCCTACCGCCGCGGTGACCGACCTCGCCAACACACCCGGCACCAAGATCAGGATGGTCGACCATGCCGAGCTGGTGCCGGCGATGAACAAGAAGTACGGCAACCTGTATATCGAAGACAGCATCCCGAAGGCGACCTACCGCGGCATGGACACCGATAACAAGCAAGCCACGGTAATGAACATCCTGGTCGCCAACGCGAACATGGACGACAAGACCGCCTACAACATCGTCAAGACGATCTTCGACAAGCGCGCCGACCTGATCAACGTGCACAAGGAAGCGGCGAACTTCAAGCTCGAGAACCAGAAAGCCTCGGCCTCGCCGATCCCGTTCCACCCAGGCGCGGTGAAGTATTTCGCCGAGCATGGCATCAAGCTCAACTGAAACCTGTCCCCGCCACGACCCCGCCAGCCGGCGGGGGTTTTTTCGTTTTAGCCTGCCGCCCGGCAGGCTGAACCCCAAGGCGCAACCCCGTCGCACAGAAGAGGCGCTCAAGTCATGAGTGAACAGACCAGACCGGAGGAGAACCTCGAGCCCGTCATCAGCGACGAAGCGCTGAAGAAGGCCGAGGAGTTCATCGAGGAGGAAGAGGGCGCGGCCAACAAGCTGAGCGGCCGGCTCGCCGCCTTTGTGACCTTCACCGCGGTGGCGATGTCCGCGTTCCACTTGTATTCCGCCTATGGCATCGTCGCGACGCAAACGCTGCGTCCGGTGCACGTCGCCTGGGTGCTGTTTCTGGGGTTCCTGGTGTTTCCGGTGGCGCAGCGCTATCGCCACCGCATCATGTGGTGGGACTGGATCCTGGCACTGTTGTCGGTTGCCGTGGCGGTGTACCTGATCCAGGGCGGCGACGACATCACCGACCGCAACACCTCACCCAACAGCTGGGACATTTTCTTCGGCGTCGCCCTGATCCTGATGGTGATGGAGGTCATGCGCCGCACCAACGGCTGGATCATGCCCGCGATCACCAGCGCGTTCATACTCTACGCCTTGTTTGGCGCCTACCTGCCCCACCCCTGGACGCACAAGGGCTACGAAGTCGGCCGGCTGATCGGGCATATGTACATGACACTGGAGGGGATCTACGGCGTGGCCGTGGACGTGTCCTCGTCCCTGATCATCTTGTTCACCATTTTCGGCGCCTTCCTGCAGTATTCGGGGGCGGGCAAGTTCTACATCGACTTCTCCTTCTCGGCGATGGGCGGCAAGCCCACCGGCGCCGGGCGCACGGTGGTGCTCGCCTCCTTCCTGCTCGGCGGGCCCTCGGGATCGGGTGTCGCGACCACGGTGACGCTGGGCGCGGTCGCCTGGCCGATGCTGGCCAAGGCCGGCTACGAGAAAAACGCCGCCGGCGGCCTGCTCGCCGCGGGCGGGCTGGGCGCGATCATCTCGCCGCCGGTGCTGGGCGCCGCGGCCTTCCTGATCGCCGAGTTCCTGAAGATTTCCTATCTCGACGTGCTGCTGATGGCGTGCATCCCGACCATCCTGTATTACCTCGCGCTGTTCCTGATGGTCGAGATCGACGCGCGCAAATACAACATGGGCAACTTGCTGATCGAGAAGGCCGACACGGTGTGGAACCTGACCAAGCACTATTGGTACCACTTCCTGTCGCTGATCTCCATCGTCGCGTTCATGATGTGGGGCTTCTCGCCGGTGCTGTCAGTGTTCTGGGCCACCGTGGTGTCGTTCCTGACCAGCTTCCTGCGCAGCGACACCGCATTGTTTTCCTACGACCTGTTCCGCGGCAAGCGCCCGCTGCTGCCGCTGATCTTCAAGTCGCCTTTCATCAAGGCGATGGAGGGCGGCTCGATCGGCGTGCTCAACGTCGCCGCCACCTGCGCCGGCGCCGGCATCATCGTCGGCGTGGTGACGCTCACCGGCCTCGGACTGAAGTTCAGCTCGATCGTGATCGACTACGCCGGCGGGTCGCTGTTGCTGACCGCGATCTACACCTCGCTGGTGGTGTGGATCGTCGGCCTGGCGGTGCCGGTGACCGCCTCCTACATCATCTGCGCGGTGATCGCCGCGCCGGCGCTGATCAAGCTCGGCGTCCCGGATTTCGCCGCGCACATGTTCATTTTCTACTACGCCGTGCTGTCCGAAGTCTCGCCGCCCACGGCGCTGTCGCCGTTCGCAGCCGCGGCGATCACCGGCGGCGACCCGTACAAGACGACGATGCAGTGCTGGAAGTACACGGTGCCGGCTTTCCTGGTGCCGTTCATGTTCGTGCTCGATCCCGCCGGCCAAGGATTGCTGCTGATGGGTTCGACCAAGGCGCTCGCCGCAGCCAACTGGTGGTCGATCGCCGAGGTCACGCTGACCGCGGCCGTGGGCATCGCCGCACTAGCCGCCGGCTTCCAGGGTTGGGCCCTGATCAAGGCCAACCTGCTCGAACGCTGCATGCTGCTCATCGCCGGGTTTGCGCTCGTCTACCCGACGGCCACGGCCGATCTGATCGGCTTCGGTTTCGTGGTGGCTGCGCTCACGTTGCAGGTCCTGCGGCGCAGCACCGCGGCTGCGGCTGCCTGAACCCGGATGCATCGCCTTGCGCGCTACGCGCGCCAACCGTGTTTTCTGAACGGATGAAAAGCGCATCCGTTCAGAAAACACGGTTATGGTTAAAAACAAGGACAGTGCGGGGGTTTTATACAAGATCGCCGATTGCGTACGGACGGTTTTTTGTCCGTGCGCAATCGGCGATCCGCGCGGACGGATTTTCGTCCGCGCAGGGTTTTTCAACAAGCTACTATAGCGCCTAGCAGGATTACCGTTAGCCGGCTGTTTGTTAGGCCGCAGCTTGCGTGCGTGAAGCGCGCTTGCGGTCGTGCTCTTTCAGGTCGCGCTTGCGCAGGCGGATGCTCTTCGGAGTGATTTCGACGAGTTCGTCGTCGGCGATGAATTCCACCGCTTTTTCCAGCGTAAGTTCAATCGCCGGCTCCAGGCGCACCGCCTCATCTGTGCCGGAAGCGCGCACGTTGGTCAGCTGCTTGCCCTTGATCGGATTGACCACCAGGTCGTTGTCGCGCGAGTGGATGCCGATGATCATGCCTTCGTACAGGACTTCGCCGGGAGAGACGAACATGCGGCCGCGCTCCTGCAGCTTCCACAGCGCGTAGGCCACGGCAACACCGTCCTCCTGGCTGATCAGCACGCCGTTGTGGCGCTCGTCCATGTCGCCCTTGACCGGGCCGTAGTCATCGAAAATGTGGCTGGCGAGCCCGGTGCCGCGCGTCAGCGTCAGGAACTGGCCCTGAAAACCGATCAGCCCGCGCGCCGGAATGCGGTATTCCAGGCGCACGCGGCCGCGGCCATCGGACACCATGTCCTGCATGTCGCCCTTGCGCCGGCCCAGCTCTTCCATCACCGCGCCCTGGTGGCCGTCTTCGACATCGATGGTCAGCAGTTCATACGGTTCCTGCTTCACGCCGTCGATTTCCTTCATTACCACGCGCGGACGGCCGACGCCCATCTCGTAGCCTTCGCGGCGCATGTTTTCGAGCAGGATGGTCAGGTGCAGCTCGCCGCGTCCGGATACGATGAAAGTATCGGAATCCTGGGTGAACTCGACCTTGAGCGCGACGTTGCTCTTGACCTCGCGCTCGAGGCGCTCGCGGATCTGGCGGCTGGTGACAAACTTGCCTTCGCGGCCGGCGAGCGGCGAGTTGTTGACCATGAAATTCATGGTCAGCGTCGGCTCATCCACTTTCAGGAGCGGCAGGGCATCGGGCTGCTCGGGGGCGCAGATGGTCATACCGATGCCGACTTCCTCGATGCCATTGATCAGCACGATATCGCCGGCCACCGCTTCCTCGGACACCACCCGTTCCAGACCCTCGAAGGTCAGCACCTGGTTGATGCGCGCCTTGATCGGTTGCGAACCCGGGCCGTTCATCACGACCACGTCCTGCAGCGGCTTGATGCGACCGCGCGAAATGCGGCCGATGCCGATCTTGCCGACGTAGCTCGAGTAGTCGATCGAGCAGATCTGCAACTGCAGCGGGCCGTCCGGATCGTCGTTGCGCACCGGCACGTGCTGGAGGATGGCGTCGAACAGGGGCCGCATGCTGAAAGCCTTGTCATCCTTCAGCGCATCGATTGAGCTCGGCGCATCCTTCATATCGGCGACCGCCCATCCATGCAGCGCCGAGGCATAGATCACCGGGAAATCGAGTTGGGCCTCGGTCGCGCCAAGCTTGTCGAACAGCTCGAAGGTGTGGTTCACGACCCAGTCCGGCCGCGCGCTGGGGCGATCGACCTTGTTGACGACGACGATGGGCTTCAGGCCCAGCGCCAGCGCCTTGCGCGTGACGAAGCGCGTCTGCGGCATCGGGCCCTCGACCGCGTCGACCAGGAGCAGCACGCTGTCCACCATCGACAGCACGCGCTCGACCTCGCCGCCAAAGTCGGCGTGGCCCGGGGTGTCGACGATGTTGATGTGGGTGCCTTCATAAGTGACCGCGCAGTTCTTGGCGAGAATGGTGATGCCGCGCTCGCGCTCGAGGTCGTTGGAGTCCATGACCCGTTCCTGCACATGCTGGTAGGCGGCGAAAGTGCCGGACTGCCGCAGCAGCTTATCGACCAGAGTGGTCTTGCCGTGGTCGACGTGGGCGATGATGGCGATGTTGCGTATTGGGCGGGTCATGGGGGAAACAGTCTAAAGGGAATCGCAGGTCGTGTCGCGAACCGGCACAAAAGCAAACAGCCGCTTGCCCCGCCTGATCTTGCTCGAACCTAGGTTGAAATACCTGGACCAGAGCTACCTCGAAGGCGGCTTTGGAAGGCCAGAAAATTCAACATGTTAGCACGTTTCTTGCGGATTGGCCCTGTTTTCCGACTTGCTTGTATAATCCCGCATCCCCGCGGCATCGCCGTTGCGAGATTTATCATATAAAAAACATTTAGTTACTTAGATCCCGTTGCAAAATGAATTTTGCAACGGGCCGATCCAGGGGAGCATGAGGGGAGGTA
>CABEAO010000163.1_pt1 | contig 17124 bp, 18 predicted proteins | sample 3132401 | NCBI WGS metagenome assembly CABEAO01 (sample SAMEA5534343, study PRJEB31848) | metagenome | biome: tundra; feature: field; material: soil | place: USA | collected 2013-05 | depth 0.45 m
GCATGGCCGGGATGGCGGAATTGGTAGACGCACGGGACTCAAAATCCCGCGGTGGTGACACCATGGGGGTTCGATTCCCCCTCCCGGTACCAGGACCTGCGCTGGTTTTACTCTTTGAGGTGAGCGGGATTTCAGTGCAGACTAACAGGCCCGCAGGGCATGTTATGCGGGGGGACGCTCGCGCCGAGGGACAAGCAATGAAGATTTGCGTAATCGGAGCCGGTGCAATCGGCGGGCTGCTGGGCGCGCGCCTGGCCCAGGCGGGGCATGAGGTGAGCCTCATCGCGCGCGGGGCGCATCTTGCGGCCATGCGCGCCGATGGCCTCAAGCTGCGCTCGAAGAAGGAATCTCTGACCCTGCGCGTGAACGCGAGCGATAGCGTCGCCGGCCTCGGCCCGCAGGACGCGGTATTCATCGCGCTCAAGGCCTACAGCATCGCCGACATGCTACCGCGGCTCTCGCCGCTCCTGGGCCCGCAGACGGTGGTGATCCCGGCCATCAACGGCATCCCGTGGTGGTATTTCTACAAGGAGGGCGGGCGCTTCGACGGTGAGCGCATCGACTGCCTCGACCCAGGCGCAGCGATGCTGCGCAGCCTGGACTGCGGCCGCATCCTCGGCTGCGTGGTGCACGCTGCCGCCGAAGTAATCGAGCCGGGAGTGATCGAACATACCGCCGGCCGGCGCTTCATTTTGGGCGAGCCCGACGGCAGCCGGTCCGAGCGCGCCGAACGCGTGGCCACCGCGCTCGAGGAGGCGGGGCTGGAGGCGCCGCTGTCGCAGCGCATCCGCGACGACATCTGGACCAAACTGATAGGCAATCTTGCTTTCAATCCGATCTGTGCGTTGACCGCTGCACGCATGGATCAAGCCATGAACAATCCCGCCATCGTTGACCTGACGCGGACCGTCATGAGCGAAGGCATGCGCGTGGGCGAGGCCTACGGCGCCAAGTTCGGCATCACCATCGAAGAGCGCCTGCACATGGCGCAGCGCATCGGCAAGACCAAGGTTTCGATGCTGCAGGATCTGGAGCGCGGGCGTCCGATCGAGTCCGAGGCCATCGTCGGCGCGGTTTGCGAGTTCGCCCGGCGCGCCGGCGTTCCCACCCCGGCCACGGACCTCATTTGCACGCTGATCCGCCAGCGCGGGATGTCCGCGGTCCAGCCGGTCGGCGTATCCATGCACTAGCGGCGGGGCCGGTCGCCGGCCGGATCGGGCGCGAAGCGCTGTCGCCGAGCCTGGCGCTGGCCTGCGACTGGCCAATGAGGTAATCTAGTACCGGTTTCCCCGTCGTCAGCGTGCCGGTCTGAAGGAACATTTTCGTGCTGCGCAGTTTGCTTCCCATGGTTCCTGCCGGAGCCGTCTTCGGCGGCGTCACGCTTTACCAGCAGCAACGGTTTGCGAACTAGCGCACGCCATGGGCGCGCACAAGGACTCCTTCGGCACGCTGGATTTTCTGCGCAACCTGCCGCTATTTCGCGAACTCGACGTGCGCGAGCTCGAGGCCATCGGCGCCGCTACAACCGAACAGCGCGTGGCCGCCGGCACCGCGCTGTTTCGCCGTGATGATCCCTGCGATGGGTTTTACGTCATCGTCGTCGGCAGGGTGAAGCTCGCGCTGCTCGCGCCCGCGGGGGCGGAAAAGGTGGTGGAGATCCTGGGCCCGGGCCAGAGTTTCGGCGAGGCGGTCATGTTCCTGGGCAAGCCCCATACGCTGTACGCGGAGGCCCTTGCCGATTCGCTGCTGCTGTTTATCCGCAGCAGCGCGATCCTGGACGCAATCGAGCGCAATCCGGAGCTCGCACGGCGCATGCTGGACGAGATGTCGCAGCGCCTGTACCGGCTGGTCGCCGACATCGAGGCCTATACCCTGAAAAGCGCCACCGAGCGCGTCACCGGCTATCTGCTCGCATCGCTGCCCGATGGCGCCGTCGCGGGACGGCCCGCCGATGTGTTGCTGGCGGCGAGCAAGAGCGTGCTCGCCTCCCGGCTCAACATCACGCGCGAGCATTTTTCCCGCATCCTGCACGAACTGTCGCAGGCCGGCTTGATTCGGGTCAGCGGCCGCAGCATCCGCATCCTCGACCCGGCCGGTCTGTGCGATCGAAAAACCTGAGATGGTCCCAGCCTGATCCGCTGGGTGCGCAGCCAGGTCTGAGCGTCAGGCGGGTGTTGAAAAAGGGGGCATGCCCCCTTTTATATCCTCCAAATCAGAGGCTGTTGGGAGCGAAACGATTTCATGATCGTGCGCAAATGGCCTATGAAGCGAGTTTTTCAACAGCCTGTTAGCCGATGGTGTGAACGTCGCCGCGCTGCGGAACCTCGACGCTGGTCCAGCCGAGCTCGCTTTTCACCGTATCGCCGAAGCCGACGGCGGTCTCGCGTTCGCCATGGACCACAAAGGTGCGTCCGGGTGCGCGCGCAAAGCCCCGCAGCCAGCCAAGCAGCCCGTCCCGGTCGGCGTGTGCCGAGAGACCCCCTATGGTGTGGAGTTGCGCACGCACCGCGATGTCATCGTTGAAAATGCGCACGTTGCGTGCGCCGTCCACCAGGCGGCGGCCCAGGGTTCCTTCGGCCTGGAAACCGGTGATGAGCACGGTGGATTCGCTGCGCGGCAGATTCCAGCGCAGATGGTGCTTGATGCGGCCGGCGTCGCACATGCCGCTCGCCGAGATGATGATCGCGCCGCTCCTGATCTGGTTGAGCGCCTTCGAGTCCTCGACTTCATGCGTGTAGCGCAGTTGCAGTTCGGCTGGATGGCGCCGCATCCAGTCGTCGAGCTCGCGCACCGGCGGGGAGAGCAGTTCCAGGTGCCTGCGCGTGATCAGGGTGGCTTTCTCGGCCATGGGCGAATCGATGAACACGCGCAGCGGCGGCAGCCTGCCCGCGCGCGCCAGCTCGGCCAGGGCGTAGAGCACCGCCTGGGTGCGGCCGACGGCGAACGCCGGGATGATGACGTTGCCTCTGCCGAGCGTGCCCGATATGGCTTGCACCAGTTCTGCCTGCGTTTCCTCGGGGGTCTTGTGCAGGCGGTTGCCGTAAGTCGATTCGATCAGCAGCACATCGGCGCTGTCAATGCGAGCGGGCGCCGGCAGCAATCCGCTTGCCGCCTGGCCGAGGTCCCCGGAAAAAACCAGGCGGCGCGTGCCGGAGGCAGTGCGCACGCGGGCATCGACGATGGCCGAGCCGAGGATGTGCCCGGCGTCGTGGAAGCGGCAGGTGACGGCGGGATGCGGGCGAAACTCGGTTTCGTAGGCGATCGTGTGCAGCTGTTTGAGGCAGGCGTTCGCCTGGATCACGGTGTACAGCGGGGTCATCGGACGGCGGCGGCGAGCGTCGCGGTGGCGCGAGCGCCACTCGGCGTCCTTTTCCTGCAAATGGGCGCTGTCGGCGAGCATGACCTCGAGCAGTTCGGCCGTGGTTGCCGTGACGTGGATCGGCCCGCTGTAACCCAGGGCAGCCAGGCGCGGCAGCAGGCCGGAGTGGTCGATGTGCGCGTGGGTGAGCAGCACAAAATCCAGGCGGCGCAGGTCGAATTCGAGCGCTGCCAGGTTTTTCGCCCACGCCTCGTGCCCACCCTGGAACATGCCGCAGTCCACCAGAAAGCACGCGTCCCCGGCCTCCACCAGGGTGCACGAGCCGGTGACCTCGCCGGCGCCGCCGAGAAAACTAAGCCTCATGTTGTGAATATCCCGGCCGCTCCATTTGCATAAGGCCCAGTCTGAGCCGAGAACGCGGCGCGCGTTTGATCAAGGTCAAGCAAGGCCAGCAAAATCGAGCAAGGCCGGCGCTGTCGGCTTAACATCGCAGGGCAGGCCGGCGTGCGTATGGTGCAGGGCTTGCGCAGCGGCGGCAAAATTGGGTTAGAGTTACGCGTAGAACCCTGCCTTAGACAGGGTTTTCGGTCTGCTTTCGATGGGGTTGACGGCCCCGTTGCATTTGGAGGGTGTTCATGTACGTAATCGTCTACAAGTCCGACGGCTTCCCGATTTGCGTCCAGGTGCCCGGTGTAGCGCCCGATCCCGTCGTCTTCTGGGCTTCCGAGAGCGCGGCCAAATCCTTCATCGACAGCAAGGGCGGAGCAGATGACTTCCAGCCGGTCGCCGTCGATGACGGCAGCCTCGACGCCATGGCCTTGGCCATGGGCTGCCCGGTCGAGCAGATCACCCTAGAGCCCTATCCCACCTAGTCCTCGCCCCGGCTCCTGGGGCCTATAGGGGGGTACCCCCTTTTTTTGTGTCCGCCGTTTCGGGCGGATCAATTTGATCCAGGTCACAAAATCCAAAAAAAACTGCCCGGGCGGCCTCGATGGCGTTGCGGACCACTATAGCTTGGGCTAATTTACGGTCTCGCCACAGTATCTTGTGTCGAAGATTTAAGAAGCTGTTGCAGGATGATCTGCAACAGCTTTCTGATCTCGGGGAGATAAAAGGGGGTCCAAGGAAGGGGCGGGACGCTTCCGTTCCCACCCCGGCCACTTTTTGCAACAGGTTCCAAGAAAGAAAATAAACAGGATAAACCCATGACCCAGGCCCCGATCGATTCCCCCTTGTTTAAAATGGCCGGCCTTCCCCAGAGCATCCGCAAGCGCGAAGGCAAAATGGTCGCATTCGATGCGGCCAAGATCGTGAACGCGATGCAGCGCGCGCGCGCCGCCACCGGCGAGTTCGAGCGCGCCGCGCTCGATCCGGTGGCCGAGCGCGTGCTTGCCGACATCGCGACGCTGCCCGCCAGCAGCGTGCCCGACATCGAGCGCATCCAGGACAGCGTCGAGCTGGCGCTGCTGGGCGCCGGCTATTACCGCACCGCGCGCGCCTACATCGCCTACCGCGAGCAGCACCGGCGCCTGCGCGAAGACAGCCGCACCGCAGTGGACGTGGAGAGCTCGATCAACGAATATCTGGAGCGGCGCGACTGGCGCGTCAATGCCAACGCCAATCAAGGCTATTCGCTGGGCGGCCTGATCCTGAACGTGTCGGGCAAGGTGGTGGCGAACTACTGGCTCAACCACGTCTATGCGCCCGAGGCCGGGCGCGCCCACCGCGAGGGTGACATCCACATCCACGATCTGGACATGCTCGCCGGTTACTGCGCCGGCTGGTCGCTGCGCACCCTGCTGCACGAGGGCCTGAACGGGGTGCCGGGCAAGGTCGAGGCGGCGGCGCCGAAACACATGTCGAGCGCGGTCGGGCAGATCGTCAATTTTCTCGGCACGCTGCAGAACGAGTGGGCCGGCGCCCAGGCGTTCTCTTCCTTCGACACCTACATGGCGCCGTACATCCGCAAGGACGACATGTCCTACGACGCGGTGAAGCAGTGCATCCAGGAGCTGATCTACAACCTCAACGTGCCCTCGCGCTGGGGCACGCAGACGCCGTTCACCAATCTGACCTTCGACTGGGTGTGCCCGGAAGATCTGCGCGAGCAGGTCCCGGTCATCGGCGGCAAGGAGATGCCCTTCGCCTACGGCGAGCTGCAGCGCGAAATGGACATGATCAACCGCGCCTACATCGAAGTCATGACCACCGGCGACCACCTGGGCCGGGTGTTCACCTTCCCCATCCCGACCTACAACATCACGCCGGATTTCGACTGGGAGTCGGAAAACGCCACGCTGCTGTTTGCGATGACCGCCAAATACGGCCTGCCGTACTTTCAGAACTTCCTCAATTCCGAGCTCAAGCCCAACATGATCCGCTCCATGTGCTGCCGGCTGCAGCTCGACCTGCGGGAGCTGCTGAAACGCGGCAACGGTCTGTTCGGGTCGGCGGAGCAGACCGGTTCGGTGGGGGTGGTGACCCTGAATTGTGCACGGCTGGGGCACCTGTACCGCGGCGACGAGGCGGCGCTCCTGGCGCGCGTCGACCAGTTGATGGATCTGGCCAAGAACAGCCTGGAGTTGAAGCGCAAGGTGATCCAGCGCTACATCGATGCGGGCCTGTTTCCCTATACCAAACGCTACCTTGGCACGCTGCGCAATCATTTTTCCACCATCGGCGTGAACGGCATCAATGAAATGATCCGCAACTTCACCGCCGATGAACACGACCTCACCAGCCAGTGGGGCCACGGCTTCGCCTGCCGGCTGCTCGATCACATCCGCGCGCGCATCGTGGCGTTCCAGGAAGAGACGGGCCACATGTACAACCTCGAGGCAACGCCGGCCGAGGGCACGACCTACCGCTTTGCGCGGGAGGACAGGAAGCGCTTCCCCGGCATCCTGCAGGCGGGCACGGCCGAGATGCCGTACTACACCAATTCATCGCAGCTGCCGGTGGGCTTTACCGACGACCCGTTCGAAGCGCTGGAACGGCAGGACGAGTTGCAGCGCAAATACACCGGGGGCACGGTGCTGCACCTGTACATGAGCGAGCGCATCACTTCGGCCGATGCGTGCAAGAAGCTGGTGCGCCGGTCCCTTGAGCGTTTCGGCCTGCCTTACATCACCGTGACGCCGACGTTTTCGATCTGCCCCAGGCACGGCTACCTCGCGGGCGAGCACGAATTCTGCCCGCGCTGCGACGAAGATCTGCTGGCGAAAAAGCGCCGCGAGGCTAAAGCCGCGTAGCACGCGGACCGGCGACAAAGAACCCCTTGCAAGATGAATTTTGCAAGAGACCAATTTAGGGGAGCATGAGGGGAGGTATCCCCTCATTTCGAAACAGTTTCGAGGAGGAAATGCCATGAATGCGATGACCGAAACCCAGGCCTTCACGCAAATCGAACTGCGCGACGACGAGCGCCAGCGCTGCGAAGTGTGGACCCGCGTGATGGGCTACCACCGGCCGGTGGCGTCCTTCAACACCGGCAAAAAAGGCGAGCACCACGAACGCAAATTCTTCACCGAGTGCCGCGCCAGCCTGCGCTGATCGAGCGGCAGCGCTGCTGCGTATCGGCGGGCTGACTCCGCTCTCGGCGACCGACTACCCCGGCGAGCTTGCCGCGGTAGTCTACTGCCAGGGCTGCCCCTGGCGCTGCCGCTATTGCCACAACCCGCACCTGCTGCCGGGCCGGGCGGCGGCGGGCGGCATCGCCTGGAGCGAAGTGCTGGAGTTCCTCGGCCGCCGCCGCGGGCTGCTCGACGCCGTGGTGTTCAGCGGCGGCGAGCCGACCGCCCAGTCGGGGCTCGCGCGGGCGATGCGCGAAGCGAAGGCGCTGGGCTATCGCATCGGCTTGCACAGCGCCGGCATTTACCCGCGCCGTTTCGCCGAAGTGCTGCCCCTGGTCGATTGGGTCGGCTTCGACGCCAAGGCGCCGTTCGACACGGCCTATGAGCGCATCACCGGCGTGCGCGCGAGCGGGGAGGCGGCGCTCGAAAGCGCGCGGGCATTGCTCGCGAGCGGTGTGGACTGCGAATTCCGCACCACCTGGCACGCCGGGTTCCTGTCGCCGGCGGAACTCGACCGCCTCACCCGGACGCTCGCCGATCTGGGCGTGCGCCGCTACGCGCTGCAGGAGTTCCGCGCGATCGGCGGCGTCGGCGTCCGGCCGGAGGGGGCCCCTGTCGCGGCAGACCTCGATGCTTTGGCGCGGCGCTTTCCGCAGTTCAGTCTGCGGTGTGCATAGTGAGAAGGCCGTTGACACGCGTTAAAGCGTCCGCTTCGGCCCGCGCCAAACCGCGCAGCAAGTTGTTCGGCTGAACGCAAAACACTATCGGGAATGAAAATCGCCGTATTTACGCAACGAACATAACCGTCGAAGTCAACCGGCGCGCGCCCGTTTTGAACGAGTGGTTGGACGTGTGGTTGAGTGGGCCAATTCCAGCAAGCCACGTAACGCAGCATTGACGGATTCTTCGTTGGGAAATGCTTTCGACACGGCGGGATCAATGACAACCACGTTGGATTCGGTGGCTATACGACGCGCGTATTTGCCGCGCACGATAGGACCCAAATCAGCGCGAGTGTATTCCGGGCGCAGCCAGTCGTTTGCTTCGGTCTTAGCCTTCTTCATAAATTTTCCTTTCCGCGCGAGTAATCAAGCGCGCACTAATGATTCGAACAGTGCTGCCGCGTTCAGTGTGGGAGACTGTGAGAAGCCGTTCATGAACTGACAAGCCGAAAGATTACCTATGAGTACTTGGCACACAACTGCCGCGACAAACACCCGATTCGCAGCAGTCGACGCCCATGATCAAGAAAACTCGGCGTCCTGGCGAGCCAGAATTGCGCCGTCGCTCAGCCGCCGGATGCCTTGCACTCGGCGTGGGTCACCGCGGCGCCGTCGGAGAGTGTCGCCCCGCCGTCCTTGATGTCGAGCGTGGCGCTGCCGTTGCTGTAGCGGGTGCCGCTGCCCGAGGTGGCCTTGTTCAGGCGGAATTCCCGCTCCGGCAGGATCACCCAGGCGGCGGCACCGTTGTCCAGATAACGCACGAACAGGCGCTTTCCACCTTCGCACGTGTATGCGGTCGCGCCGGGCGGGGTGCGCGACAGATCCTGCTCGCCGCCACCGAACGGCCACAGGTCCACGCTTATGCTGCTGCAGGCGCCGAGCAGCAGGGTTGAGCCGGCGAGGGTCAGTGCTGCCATGCGGGTGATTGGATGCTTCATGCTCGTATCCTTCCAGAAACGGGATGTTGAAACCAGTTTATTCCAGATCGCGCTACAGGGTCAGTTCGATGTTGTCGACGAGCCGTGTCCTGCCGAGATAGGCGGCGGCGAGCACCACCAGCTCGCGATCCTCAGGCCCGGGCGCCTGCAGATCGGCGCGGCGGCGCACCGAGATGTACTGCGGCACCCAGGCTTTTTGCGACAGCAGCGCCATGGCTTCGAGTTCGATGCGCTGGAAATTGCGCTCGCCTTTGGTGATACTCTCCTGTGCGTTCCTGAGCAGCGCATGCAGGCGCGGCGCCTCGGCGCGCTCGGCCGGGGTCAGGTAGCCGTTGCGCGAGGACAGCGCCAGGCCGTCCGCGGCCCGCACCGTCTCCGCCGGGATGATTTCCACCGGCAGGGCGAGCTGGCGCACCATGTCGCGCAGCACCAGGTACTGCTGGTAGTCCTTCTTGCCGAAAATCGCCGCATGCGGCATGACCATGTTGAACAGCTTCAGCACTACCGTGGCGACGCCGCGGAAGTGCCCCGGGCGGAAGGCGCCGTCGAGAATGTGCTGCAGATCGGAGGGTTCGACGATGAAGGTCTGCGGCTCGGGGTAGATTTCCTTTTCGTCCGGCGCGAACACCACGTCCACGCCCGCGCCCCTCAACTTATCGCAGTCGGGCTGGAAGGTGCGCGGATAGCGCTCGAAATCTTCCTTCGGCCCGAACTGCAGGCGGTTGACGAAAATGCTCACCACCGTGCAGGCGGCCTTGGGTTTGGCGATGCGTATCAGGTCGATATGCCCCTCGTGCAGGTTGCCCATGGTGGGCACGAACACGTTGTTGGGCTCGCGCTGCAACCGCTCGCGTAGCGCTGTGACGGAGGTGACGATGTCCATGTTCATTCGCCCAGGTTGAAGAACTCGCGCTGCCCGCGCATGCCCTCGATGCGCTCAAGCAGCAATCCGAAATCGGCCGGCCGGTCGACGAAATTGAGCCGTTCCGAATTGACGATCAGCACCGGCGTGCCACTGTGGTGATAGAAGAACCGGTTATAGCTTTCCGCAACCAGAGCGAGGTAGGCCTCCGAGATCGGCCGCTCGAACTCGACGCCGCGGCGCCGGACGCGCTCGATCAGCGTTTCCGTCTGCGCCTGCAGGTAGATCACCAGGTCGGGCCGCGGCGCCTGCGGCGAGAGCGTGGCGTAGATCTGCTGATACAGGTGCAGCTCGTCGTTGTTGAGGGTGAGGCGCGCGAACAGCGGATCCTTGTCGAGCAGGAAATCGGCCACGGTCACCCGGCTGAACATGTCGATCTGGGCGAGGTTGCGCAACTCGTTGAAGCGCTGGAACAGGAAGAACAGCTGCGTCGGCAGCGCGTAGCGCTCCATGTCCTGGTAGAAGCGCGCGAGGAACGGATTTTGCTCCGGATGCTCGAGCAGTAGCTCGGCCTTCAGGTGCTCGGAAAGGCGCCTGGCGAGGCTGGTCTTGCCCACGCCTATGGGGCCTTCGACGACGATGTAGCGGTACTTATCCAAGGTTGGAGCGCAATTCACAAGCTGAGTTTAACCGCACCGGACGCAGCGGGCGCAAAAACGCTGCGTCATTGCGCGGCAAGCCGGACGATGGGTTGATTCGCGCAGCGGGCGAGCCAGTCCGCCGCGGGTCCTCTGCCGGGAATGACGCAGGCGGGCGCGATCTCGACGAGCGGCGCCAGCACGAAGGCGCGCTCGTGCATGCGCGGATGCGGCACCACGAGCCCGGGCTCGTCGATGGTCTGCGCATCGTAGAGCAGCAGGTCGAGGTCGAGAGTGCGCGGCGCGTTGCGGAAAGAGCGCTCGCGGCCGAAGCGCTGTTCGACCGCCAGCAGGGCCGCGAGCAGGGCCTGCGGCGCGAGGCCGGTCGATAACTGCGTTACGGCGTTGACGAAATCGGGCTGGTCCGCATGGCCGAGGGCAGCGCTGCGGTAGAGCGAAGAGGCGGCAACAAGCTGCACCTGCGGCAATTCGGCCAGCGCCGCGAATCCCTGGCGCACCTTGCTCTCGGGGTCGGCGAGATTGCTGCCCAGGGCGATGAATGCGATGTGCATCGATGTCAAATATCAGTTGACTACCGCAGAGGACGCAGAGAGGAAACCAAGAGGCCGTTTCAGAATTACCGAAACGGCCCCTGAATTAGGGGAGCATGAGGGGAGGTATCCCCTCATTTTGTAACGAGCTCTAAGCATCTCAAGCAAAACCTCCGCGTCCTCTGCGGTTGGTTAATTCTCCGGTTCATCCTGAGCCGGCACCTGCTCCGGTGCGTCCCCCGTCTTGCTCTTGCGCCGGCGGCGCGCTCGCTTCTTCGGCGCGGCGTCGGGGATCAGCATGGCGTTGCGCTCTTCCGTCTCCGCGTCCTGAAAGCGGGTCCACCAGTTGGCCAGTTCCATCGACACCTCGCCGCTCTCGGCGCGCAGCAGCATGAAATCGTAGCCGGCGCGAAAGCGCGGGTGGGTGAGCAGCACGAAGGCGCGCTTGCCCGAGCGCTGTTCCAGGCGCGGTTGCAGCGCCCAGATTTCTTTCATGGTCGTGGTTAAACGCCGCGGAATCGAGAGCTTGTCGGTCTGAGCGTCCAGCACCTGGTCCATGGCGAGGTACAGCGCGGGAATGCTGCGCAGGTCTTTGCTCTCGTTGATTTTCCACGCTGCCAGCACCTCGTGCCACAGGAGGGCGGCGAACAGGAACGCGGGCGAGACCGATTTACCGGTCTGGATGCGCGTATCGGTCTGTTCCAGCGCGAGGCGCAGGAAGCGCGCGCCCAGCGGCTGTTCCACGATCACGTCCAGCAGCGGCAGCAGCCCGTGGTGCAGGCCTTCCTTGCGCAGCTGCGCCAGGCAGGCCGCGGAATGACCCGAGAGCAGCAGCTTCAGCATTTCCTCGAACAGCCGCGCCGCGGGCACGTTTTCGATCAAGCCCGCGAGTTCGTGGATGGGCGCCCGCGTTTTCGAGTCTATGCTAAAGCCGAGCTTGGCGGCGAAGCGGACCGCCCGCAGCATGCGCACCGGGTCCTCGCGAAAGCGCAGGCTCGCGTCGCCGATGATGCGCATGGTTTTCTTGCGCACGTCGGCGAAACCGCCGTGGTAGTCGAGCACCGTTTCGTCGTGCGGGTCGTAATAAAGGGCGTTGGCGGTGAAATCGCGCCGCGCCGCATCCTGCACGCGCGTGCCGTAGACGTTGTCGCGCAACAGCCGCCCGTGCTCGTCGGCTTCCCCGCCTTCGCCGGCGCGGAAGGTGGACACCTCGACGGTCTCCGGGCCGAACAGCACGTGCACCAGCTTGAACCGCCGGCCGATCAGGTGGGAGCGCCGGAACAGCCGGTGTATCTCGTCCGGATGCGCATCGGTGGCGACGTCGAAGTCTTTTGGAACCACCCCGAGCAGCAGGTCGCGCACCGCGCCGCCGACGATGTAGGCGGAGTAATCGTGCGCTCGCAGAATGTCGCACACCTTGAGCGCGCCGTGGCTGATGGAACTGCGGGCGATGCCGTGCTTGTCGCGCCCGTATATCCTGGGCGCCGGCTCGGCGCCCATGTTGAACATGCGGCGGATGAATTTCTTGATCAAGGTGCGGGAATGAACAGGTTAGGGTTGGACCCGTCGGCGAGCTCGAGCTTGCATGGATAAAGGGCCTCCAGATCGCCCCGGGGTGAGCAGACCGGACGCAAGGCCGCTGCGGGCCGCATGATACCTCAAATCCGGGCGGCCGCAGCGGCACGCCGCCCATGCCGGCCCGTGCGGGGCGGGGAGCGCGAGCCTAATCGAGCGCAATGACATCCCAGCCGCGCGAGAGCGCCGTCTGTTCGAGCGAGGGATCGGGCCGGACCGCAATCGGGTGCGACACCAGCTCCAGCAGCGGCAGATCGTTGTGGGAATCGCTGTAAAATCGGCTTTCGGAAAAATCGTTCCAGCGCCTGCCCTGCGCGGCAAGCCACTGCTCGACCCGGGTGATCTTGCCTTCGCGAAAGCAGGGTGTGCCGCTCACCTTGCCGGTGAATCTGCCCCCGGCTTCCTCGGGCTCGGTGGCGACGAGGTGCGCCACGCCGAACTCGCGCGCGATCGGCGCGGTGACGAAGGAGTTGGTGGCGGTGACAATGGCGCACAAATGCCCCTCCTGCAAATTCCGCGTGACCAGCCGGCGCGATGCGGCGGTGATGATCGGCAGGATTTTCAGCGCCATGAACTGCGCGTGCCAGGCGTCGAGCTGCGTGCGCGGGTATTGCGCCAAGGGCGCGAGCTGGAAGTCGAGAAAGGCGTAGATGTCGAGCCGGCCGGCCTTGTACTGTTCGAAGAATTCCTGATTGCGATGCTCGTAGCTGTTGCGCTCGAGCACGCCCTGTTCGATCAGGAATTGCGCCCATTCGTAGTCGCTGTCGCCGTCGAGCAGGGTGTTGTCGAGGTCGAATAGAACCAGTTCCAATGCGATTCCCTTATCGTCTATTTTGCGCGGACGAGAAACCGTCCGCGCGGATCGTCGATGGCGCACGGATGAAAAGCCATCCGTGCGCCATCGGCGATCTTGTATAAAAAACCCACGCCGTACTTGCTGTTAACCATAACCGTGTTTTTGGTACGGATGGTTTCTATCCGTACCAAAAACACGGTTGGCGCGCGCAGCGCGCAAGTCCTCTGGTGGCATGCGACAGTACTCTATGGTTTGTCTTTCATCGATTCCAGGGCATCTCTGACCAATGGCAGGGTGACCGGGCGTTTTTGCTCGAGCGAGTAGCGATCGAGCGCATCGAGGATGCCGATCAGGCTCGCCATGTCGCGGCGCGCATGTTTCAACAGGTAGGCGATGACATCCTCGGGGAGATCGAGCGCGCGCCCGCGGGCATGCTCGCGCAGCGCCGCCGCCTTTTCCGCGTCCGACAAGGGGTGCAGCTGGAACGCGAGGCCCCAGGCGAGGCGGCTGCGCAGATCCTCGCGCAGCGCGAGCTGCGCCGGTGCGGCATCGCCGCTGGCAACGAGCGCACCGCCGGCTGCGCGCACGCGGTTGTACAGGTCGAACAGGGCGATCTGACCGCCTGCCGACAAATCCTGCACATCGTCCACGGCGATCACGTTGTCCGCCGCCATGCTGCCGCCCGGTGTCCCGCACAGATACAGCCCCTTGCCGCCGCCCGCGGCTTGGGCGAGGCCGCGCAGCAGGTGCGTGCGGCCGCTCCCCGGCTCGCCCCAGAGGTAGACGAAGCGCTCCCCGCCCGCGCCGCGCGCGATATCCCGCAGCGCCTGCAGGGCGGCGCCGTTGCGCCCGGGCACGTAGTTGTCCAGAGTCGGCGCCGGTGGCAGCGCCAGTTGCAGGAGCAGTTGCTGCATCATTTTTTGTACAGGCTGCTGTTGCGATACTGGGCGCCCAGATGGCGCAGGCCCACCAGCAGCGCCGCGCTCGCAGGCAGCGCCAGCAAAACACCGAAGAAGCCGAAGATCTGGCCGAAGGCGAGCAGGGCGAAGATTACCGCCACCGGATGCAGGCCGATGCGCTTGCCCACCAGGAGCGGCGTCACCAGCGTGCCTTCCAGCGTCTGGCCGATGCCGAACACGATCCATACCGGGATAACGCCGCCGATGCTTGGAAACTGCATCAGGGCAACCACGGTCGCGAGCGCCAATCCGGTGAGCATGCCGACGTAGGGCACGAACACCAGCATGCCGGTGATGATGCCTATGGGCAGGGCGAACTCCAGTCCCGCCAGCCACAGGCCAGAGACGTAGAGCACGCTCATCAGAACCATCACCGCAATCTGTCCGCGCAGGAATTCGGCCAGAACGGCATCGATCTCCCTGGCGACGCCGGTCAGCTGCGGATGCCAGCGCCGCGGCAGCAATTCGTTGATCTGCGCCAGCAGAGCGTTCCAGTCGCGCAGCAGGTAGAACAGCACCACCGGCACCAGCAGCAGGTTGACCACGAAGCCCAGCACGGCGAGGCCGCCGATCCTGAGCGAGGCGAGCAGTTTCATCCCCAGGCCGTCTGCGCCTTGCAGGTTTTCGTTGACGAGTTTCTTCAGCCCGGCGAGGTCGAACTGCAGTTCCGCCCCGAACCTGGCCTTGATCCAGGGCGCCAGATTGTCGTTGAGCTGTGCCAGGAAACCCGGCAGCCGCTCCGACAGCAGGCGCACCTCCTTGATGAACAGCGGCAGCAGGATCAGGAGCAGCAGCACGAACAAACCGCCGAGGAGCAGCATGACCAGCACCGCGCCCAGGGTGCGCGGCACCCGGTGGCGCCCGAACCAGCTTACCAGCGGATTGCTGATGTAGGCGAGGATGGCGGCAAACAGGAAAGGCGCCAGGATCGGGCTCAGGAAATAGAGCAGCGCAATAACCACCGCGGCGGGGATAAACCACCACAGGTTGTTCGGCTCGGCCAGGATTTTGGGCGTCATTTCGAGTAGACTTCGCACTGCAAAACCCAAAACTGTAGCCGTATCTCGCCAAACATACAAATTTTGAACACTCCCCCCAAAGAATCCTTGTCTTACCGCGATGCCGGCGTGGACATCGACGCCGGTGACGCCCTGGTCGAGGCGATCAAGCCCTACGCCAGGCGCACCATGCGGCCCGAGGTGCTGGCCGGCATCGGCGGTTTCGGCGCGCTGGTCGAAATTTCGAAGAAATACCGCGAGCCGGTATTGGTTGCGGGCACTGACGGCGTCGGCACCAAGCTGAAACTCGCGTTTCATCTGAACCGTCACGATACGGTGGGCATCGACCTGGTCGCGATGAGCGTCAACGACGTGCTGGTGCAGGGCGCCGAGCCGCTGTTCTTCCTCGACTACTTCGCCTGCGGCAAGCTCGATGTCGCCACCGCCACCGACGTGATCAAGGGCATCGCGCACGGGTGCGAGCTGGCTGGCTGCGCGCTGATCGGCGGCGAGACCGCGGAAATGCCCGGCATGTACCCGGCGGGCGAGTACGATCTTGCCGGTTTCGCCGTCGGCGTGGTGGAAAAGAGCGCCATCATCGACGGCACCGCCATCGCCGCCGGCGACGCGGTGCTGGGACTTGCATCCAGCGGCGCGCACTCCAACGGCTATTCGCTGATCCGCGCCATCATCGAGCGGGTGAAGCCCGACCTGCAGGCGGATTTTGCGAGTTTCGTGGCCGATGGCCGCGAAGCCCTGCCTGAAGCGCTTCACGGGCGAACGCTCGCCCAGGTGCTGCTCGAACCGACGCGCATATACGTCAAGCCGCTGCTCGCGCTGATGCAGCAAATCAAGGTCAAGGGCCTGGCGCATATCACCGGCGGCGGTTTGGTCGAGAACATCCCGCGCGCGCTGCCCGAGGGCGTCACCGCGGTGCTGCAGCAATCCGCCTGGCCCATGCCTGCGCTGTTCAAATGGCTGCAGCAGCATGGCGGTGTCGCCGAGGCGGAAATGCACCGCGTGTTCAATTGCGGCATCGGCATGACCCTGATCGTGGGCGAAAAGGACGCCGCCGCGGCCATGCGCATGCTGGCCGGGGCGGGCGAGAGCGTTTATCGTATCGGCCGCATCGAGGCCCGTGCGCCGGGCCAGGCCCGGACCGTGGTGGTCTAAAGCGGTATTCGCACGGGTCGGCCGGGCACGATGTGGAATGGTCGGGCAGTAGCGTTGAGAGATGGAAATGACATTTTCTAGTTTTCAACCACGCGCATATCCAAATGCTTGCCAAGGGCTTGCAGTGCTGCGGCGATGCCGTCAATGCGCGTTGTATGCCGCACATTGGTTAATCGGTTAACCTCCTGTGGGGTGGTATGGAGGCGACGTGCAAGCTCGGCGGGGCGTACATTCTGCGCGATCATTTCGTTGAGCAGCAGAATCTTCGCTGACAAGCTGGCCGGAAGTTCGATAACGTGCTGGCCTCGTTTGGCCTTCGATGGTGTAGGCACGGCACGCTTGTCTTCAAAGTAGAAGTCCAGCGCGGATTCCAGCGCATCTTTCGCGGCAGCCAAGGCTTCATCCTCGGTTTCGCCTTGGGTGATGGCTTCGGGGATGTCGGTGAAGGTGACAACGAATCCACCGTCTTTTTTGTCCGGGGTGAGGGTGACAGGGTACATAAACATGGTGCTCTCCTTACTTCAATCCAAGTTGTTTCTTGATGCCTTCGACCGTGCCCGTCTTGAGGTCAGAGTTGTGCATCGGTAGAACAGACTGTTTGCCGTTCAAGTACACTTTCAGGTGCGAGCCTTTTCCAGCTTGAAAGGTCGCTCCCCGTTGAGTCAGCCAGCGTTTGAATTCTTTGCTGTTCACGGCGTCACTATAAACATTATTGTTTATATCGTCAACTCGCTTTGACGTATATGGCCAGTTCATATCGGCCGCATCGAGGCGCGAGCGCCGGGCCAGGCCCGGACCGTGGTGGTCTAGCTGGTATAGAACGGTATCGGCGATTACCGCGGCGGCTTTTTCTACATCTAGCGTGTTCGCCTGCTAGCTGCCGCGCCTGGCCAGATAGATGCCGGCGAGGACCACGAGGCCGCCCAGCATCTGCGCCGGCCCGACGGCTTCGCCCAGCAGCGCCCAGGCATAAATGGCGGCCAGCACCGGCTGCAGCAGCAGGCTCACCGAGGAGAACGCC